>Ga0206917_1064_pt1 | contig 30044 bp, 37 predicted proteins | sample Alteio_BWOrgHeat_68_FD_152931 | JGI IMG/M metagenome (GOLD analysis project Ga0206917, IMG submission 152931) | Enriched cells from forest soil in Barre Woods Harvard Forest LTER site, Petersham, Massachusetts, United States -... | ecosystem: Environmental > Terrestrial > Soil > Temperate forest >...
TTTCCGATTGCTGTGAATGCCGCTTTCGGAAGTTGGTGGCGGAGGGCGAGCCTTATCTTTACAAATTCACCGCGGATGTTTCACTCCATGGATTGAATCAGGCCATTGCCGATTTGAAATCCCGTTTCGTGATGATTGTTTCTTTATTATTGTTAGCATCGCTCCTGGTATCTGTGTGGGTCTCACGTATTCTTTTGCGAAAGATTCTCCTCATTCGTGGGGCCGTGGATACGATCGCCGCATCGAAGGATTTCTCTCAGACCATTCCTGTATCGTCGAACCCGGGATCGAAGGATGAGTTGAATGCGCTTGCGATTCATTTCAATCGCATGTTCAGCACCATGCAAGACGCCCAGGATGAATTGATCGAAGCGAAGAAAACCGAAGCCCGTGCGGCGGTGGCCGCTCAAGTGGCCCACGATATCCGTAGCCCGCTCACGAGCATGACCCTCGCACTCAATCAGTTGCAAACAACACCGGCAAAAATGGCAGAAATGATTTCGATTCTCAGCCATGGAATTTCTCGGGTGAATGGAATCGTGAAGCGCTTGTCTAAAAAATACAATCAAACCCAGCAAGACAGCGCCCCGGTCGAGGCACCACGCCTTACGCTCGTCGACAAACTTTTATTTGATGTGGCTCAGGAACATGCGCTGAAGATTCCGACTACCCAGCGATTTGAAATTTCGGGTTTTGATCCGATTCCAGGAATTTGGGCCGTGGTGCAGGTGACTGAATTGCAAACCGCGCTCTCTAATATTTTGAACAACGCTTTCGAAGCGGTGGGTGCTCAGGCCATCGTTCGTTTGAGTTGTTCGCTTGATAAGAATCAGCTCCTCGTTTCTATTCAAGACAACGGCAAAGGAATTCCTAACGAGATCATCACTCGTGTTTTTGAAAGGGAGTTCACTTCCGGCAAAGCAGAGGGAAGCGGTCTTGGTCTCTTTCAAGCGAAGCGTGCGGTCGAATGGTGTGGGGGCAAAATCAAGATCGAATCAAAAGTGAATGAGGGGACGACGGTCACTCTCATCATCCCGGTGGAGAAAACACCGGCATGGTCTAGCGATCAAGTATCGATGAAGGCGGGTCAAACCTTGATCGTGGCGGACGATGATCCGACCATTTTGAGCGCATGGCGACAAAAAATAGAATCCGTGGGCAAGGTGAGTATTCGTGAGTTTTCGACGATCCACAACCTGGACGAATCTTTCACTTCCTTGGGTAATTTAGAGAATTTTGTATTCGTTTTAGACCAATACGCGAGTGACGGACGTGAAGGGATTACCGGAATTGCGTTGATTGAAAAACACGCTTTGGGTAGCCGGGCTTATCTTTCCACTTCCGAGTTTGACGATCCGGCGATTCAAGATAAAGTGAAGCTATTAAAGACGAGAATGATTCCGAAGCCGCGATTAGCGGCTGTGAACATTATGTTGAGCATTACTCTGAAGGACTAACGATGAAAATTTTGATTGTCGACGATGAAACATTACTCCGTAGAACGCTCCAGGCCCAGATCGAGTCCGACGGCGCTCACACGGTATTTTCGGCAGCGTCCGTCGATGAGGCGCTCGAGATCATCGACAATGAAATTGTCGATCTCGCTTTTGTTGATCTGAGTTTGGATGATGGCGTCGAGAGAGCGGGACTTAAGGTACTGAATGAATTTCGTGAGCGTTCGCCGAGCACGGTTGCCGTGGCGATGACCGGTCATGATGAAGACGCGCTCGTGGAGCAATGTTTGAAGGCCGGAGCCGCTGACTATATTTTGAAACCACTCGATGCCGACATGATCAAGCAGACCCTTCGTAAGGCACCTGTCCTACATCGCTTGTTACGGAAGAATTTGAATCAGAAAATTCAAGCGGGTAAACACGAGCTGAAGCAGATCGAACTCAAGTCAAAATCAAAAGCCTACCAGGCAGTACTCGACACCGCGAAAAAACTGCGTGGAGCGGGGCAGTCGGTACTCATTCGTGGTGAGAACGGTACCGGTAAAGAAGTATTGGCCCGTTATTTGTGGAGTATTGAAGGCGATGATTCACGGCCCTTTATCGCCGTGAACTGTGGAGCGATTCCGACTGCGCTTGCAGAATCAGAATTGTTCGGTCACCGCAAAGGCTCCTTCAGTGGAGCTACTGATCATCGTTCTGGAAAATTTGAAAGTGCCAATGGCGGAGATATCTTTCTGGATGAATTGGCGACACTACCGATGGACGTTCAAGTAAAGCTTCTGCGTGCACTTGCCACCGGCGAGATCAATCCCGTCGGACAAGATACTTCGAAAAAAGTGAGTTGTCGTGTGATCACGGCAACCAACGAAAATTTGGAAGAAATGATTAAGAATAAGAGCTTCCGTGAGGACTTGTTTTTCCGAGTGAAGCAGTTCAGTCTCACCATTCCGCCGCTTCGTGAACGCAAGGAAGATATTCTGGATCTGGCGAATCAGTTCCTGAGAGATTCTCGTTTTGCAGATAAACGCTTGTCAAAAGGCGCTGAATCTTTGTTACTCACTTATTCCTGGCCTGGGAACGTGCGGGAATTAAAATCGGCGATTGAAGTGGCGGCGATTCTCTCGGATGGGAGCGAGATCCAGGCGAGCGATCTCACTCCGCATCTGCAATCTTCTCAGCCACCGATGTTGGAAAAGGCAATGGCCGCCGGTGGAAATGAAATTGATGAGAATATGATTCAGGGTAACTTCAATCATTTGGTTCGGGAGTTCGAGCAAAAGATCATCGACACCGCTCTAAAGAAATGTGGCTCCGAGAACGCTGCCGCAAAATTCTTGGGCATTCCTCGGAGCACATTAGGGGACATCCGTAAGAGACTTCGTAAAGCGACTTAGTTACGGAGTGGGTGATGGGCTTGGGGTAGGACTTGGGTAAATTCTGAAGTACTGATAACCGTCGCTTCCCATCCGGAGGGACGTCCCTGTCCCGCGTTTTCCATCCTTCTTTCCCATCTTCACTAACAAGGCATCGCTATGAATTACCTTGCCGCTACAATCGGTATTTTCAGTCACTTCGGTTTTCACGCCGAAGGGAAGCTTTCCGTAGTAGTGATGGAAGTTATTGGAAGTTCCAGTGGCCACGCAGCCTTCGTCTCGAATTGAACCGAAACTATTGTAGATCGTCACCCACATGGATTTTCCAGAGTTGTTCACCGTGGTGATTGCATCGTCTTCAAAGGTATATTTTGCTTCGCTCGGAGTGGGTGCGGGAACGATGCCGCCGGAGCCAGAAGTTTGAGTCACGTCTTTAGCTCCGCAACCAGCGAGAGAGGTGAGAAGAACGATTCCAGTTAAAAGACCTAATTTTGTATTCTGAGTTTTCATAAATTTTTCCTTTTTTAAGAAGAACAAAGCCAGGTGCCCGGGGAGAGGTGCCTGGCTTTGTTCTCATGTGGTGGTTGAGTGTTGATTAGTAGAAGTAGTAGTTATTCGTACCTTTTTCGAGAGAGATCCCTACACCAGAGCCCGTGATCGGCATGCCCACTTGCGTATTGGTATCGAAGATCACTTTTCCAGAACAGTCGTTATTCGTCGTCACTTCAGCACGAACTTTGTAGGGCAGTGGTGCATAGTAGTTATTGAAGTGAACTTGGCCACCTTGAGCAATACAGCCTGAATCGCGAATCGATCCGAAGCTGTTATAGATCGTGATCCAAATGGCGTGGTCCGCATTGTTTTGAATGTTGATCGCATTTGGGATCAGAGGCACCGGAGCTGGAGTTGATTCCTTGGTGAGTACATCAACTGCGCTTCTTGCCTGAAGTGGTTGGTTTGCTTCTTCTGCTTTCACGTTGGAAGCGGCGATCATGAGGAGGACAGAGAGAACTGACAGAGTTACGATTTGCTTTTTCATTTTTATTTTCCTTTTATTAAGTTTCGATTCACGTTGTGTGAACCGTTCATGCAGAGATAGATTGCACTGGGCGTGCCAGACTTTTATTTGTGTGATTTCAATGAGTTATACGCTGTTTTGGATGCCGAGAATTCGGCATTGGCCGAGTCTTCGGCAGGGCGATTGTTGGAATCCCGGTTTGATTCAATGAAAGATTTGAATTACTATTTGAGTATGTTGAATCAAATGATCGTCTTGTTTTTAGTTTCCGCACCGGCACTTGCTGCCGACACTTCTTGTAAGCAGGTGATTGATGCCTGTGAAACAGCCGGCTTCACCCAACGGGATGCCAAAAATGGAAGAGGTTTGTATCTGAATTGCGTGAATCTAATCATGCAAGGCGCAAAACAGCCGGAGCATGCGACGCTGAGTTTGCCCATCCTGAACGAAAGTGTAGTGCTGGACTGTAAGACGAAGCATCCGAAGTTCGGGCAAAACTTTAAAAAATAGTCACGACAAAAAAGTGACTTCACAATTGTGATTCTGTTCTTCGAAGAATGAATGTAAAATTGATCTATTACTAACCATTAACAGAAGGACATTCTCGATGAAAAATTCAATACTCTTGATCGCACTCATGATTTCTAGCTCTGCATTTGCCGATACCGTTGCACCAAAAGAAGGACCATGTAAAACCATTCACGATGCTTGTACGGCAGCTGGCTTCGTCAAGGGTGATGCTAAAGACGGAAAAGGCCTCTGGGTAGATTGTATCGATCCAATCATGCAAGGAACTGCACAGCCTGCTAAAGCAGTGATCAAATTGCCTGCGGTAGATGCTGCTCAAGTGGCTGCGTGTAAGGCGAAGCACCCTAATTTCGGAACGCCGAAAAAGAAGCAGTAATTCAAGATTAGCGAAAATTTTTTAAGGGCGTCACGGTGAATCCGGGGCGCCTTTTTTTTTGTATTGTTAAAATATTGGATTTGAAAAAATAGAAGTAGTCACCTCCAAGCTTAGCCGAATGGAGGCGAATACCGATGGCTCTATATTTGCAAATGTAATCCTGCCAACACAGGCAGAGTAGAAGGAACTACCTCCATTTTAACAGAATGGAGGTGATTCATATGAGACCAACTAGACATTGTTCTCGTCGGCTTGTTCAGGAGAAAACTAAAGTAAAAATCTTGTTTCTGGTTGTTTTAGCACGATTTTTATCTCTTCTGATCTTGTTTCTGAACTACTATCACGACCGATTTTGAGGAGTAACGGTACAGCTTAGCCAACCGGAGTTTCTCAGGATGAGTACTGCCTGTGTTTGGTTTGATTTTCGGTGCAGCGGCGTCCTTATAGCGTTGAATTGGGTCAAATGCACTGATTAGATGGCCAACTAATCCTGTAAATTCGTGGTAAAATTTCCGGCGTTATATCGTGTAAATGGTGTGGTGGGCTGTAAAAAGACAGACGTTAATTCAGAATCACCTACATTTCAATTTCATTAGTTAATAACAATATCCCGAAGCCAATATAGCCGGAATGCCATTTCCATAATCTCTTTCAATCACAAATGGAAAATAACCATCTTTTTTTCTTATTAAGATTCGATTTGTTCCGGCAACAACCTCCAGCGCGTTCGGGCTATTGATAAGAGTGAATAAGTTATCGTATGGAAACCCAAACCATTGTGCATATAAAGCGACTTGAGTGACAGCTGGTATAGCAGGAGAGTGTTTCCCTGGTAAAAGCGGGCCGTTGTCAGGAATATTAACTTCAGGCACTCCAGGGGTAATGATTTTTTGAGTGACGGCAAATCCAATTCTATCAAAAAAATCTGGATCGTCGCTGCTGATCAGGTCACATAAGCGCAATCCGGGAGTTGCTGGAAAGTCGCTTAGCGCAGCCGGTGTGCTAGTGGAGTTAAATGCATCCACTAAGACTTGATAGTTTGTTTTCACTTCGCTTGCTTGAACCAGAGAAGCTCTGGAGATCAGCAGTGCCAATACCAAATTTACAAATAATAATTTTTTCATGGCTTATCCTCATAACAATATCCAGAAAAAACAGTTTCAGGATGTTTAGAATTCAAGTTTATCTGGACGACATAAGGAAAATAATTTTCTTTTTTTCGTATGGAGATGCGAACGCCATTTTGGCTAACATCCCCGTAGATTCCTAGGTTGTTTTTTGCAACGTTGATTTCAAAATCCGTGTCTGTTTGATTATTGCTAAACACTGCGAATTGATCGGCACTCATTTTCAATGTCCACTCGCCACCGGATGTCAAAATGGTTTTGGTAATGTCGGGAGTACCAGGGATAATTTTTTCCGGAAACAATGGACCATGAGCAGGTATAACTTGTTCAGACTTGCCGTAAGTGACAAGTCTTTCCATAGGGATAAAAAATGAACCGCCTATCGTGTCCGGTGCTTTTGCACTAATTGTGACGCAATCGCGTATCTTCGGGAAATCGGCTATCGTTGCCGTTGTATCCGCATTCTCATATGCATCCAATAACGTTTGGTATTTTGATTTTCCTTGATCGGCGGCAAAGTCAACTGTTTGCGCCTGACCTGAGTTTAAGCAAATAAGTGATATTGCCGTTAGAATGCTTAAATGAACTTTCATTTTTTTCTCCGAGATTTAACCAATTTACTAAATCTATTCCATGAATCGAAAATCTTTGTTTTTAGTGCAAAACCATTGTGCGGATAACTAGGGGTTTTAGATCTCATTGCAATCAAAGAAAATCATTCCTTTTGAATTTGATACCGCGTCCATAAACGACGTCATATGTTGATTGGGAGCGACTTCACTCATGGCAACTACTTTTGCGTCACGCAAGTCTTTTTCTTGAAATTGGAATAAATAAACATTTGTCTCTTTATCATCAATAAAGATACGTAACTCGTAATTCTTTTTTGAGATTAATCCTGTGAATGCTGCCTTTGCAGTTGAGCCAGTTAGTACAAGTGAACCTTTTTGGTCTAAGTCTATTGTTCCAGATTTGGTGTATGCGCCAATGGTATAATCACAATGATATCCGCCAGCATAGGCTGATACACTTATTGATCCAAATAGTAGAACTACAGCAAGAATTTTTTTCATAATTTTTCCGTTCATCAATCCAATATCTTTAACCCGGCCTCAGCTCACAAAAACTTCTCTTTAAAGTTCGAACTTAATTAAATAATTTTCGTATAATAAATGTTTTTTTTGATCTTGTCTCTATATATTTTACTAATATATGTATTTGTTTTTAACTAATAGTTAAATATGCGTTGATAAGATAATGCTTTAGTTAATATAGATTCAAGCGGTGTCAAAAATTTATGCCGATATAACGTGAATATACGCGCCGCCACCGGTGTATTAGATATGTCCCAATCAATCCTGTAAATTCGCGCTTGCAGCTACTTCATGTACCCCGGCAAATGAGCCGCATCCGCAGATTTGGCCAATTTCATCGCCGTCTTGATCGCATCTTTAAAATCCGATTTACTGAATAGGCGGATGTTCAAATTTTGTCGGAAGAAAACACCCCATTGAAATTCAAAAAACGGGATATTGGTTTTTTTGATTCCACCGGCGTCGATGACGGCCCAGGTGAGGCTGCGATAGGGATCGTCCGCCATACAGCGAATATCAGTGGGAAGAGCCGATGGGAGATGAGGGCCCATTCCGAACTGATCATGGAGGTAAGTCCATCCTTTTTTGATCATCTGATTCCAGAACGCCTTTTCGTCGAGTTTACTCAGGTCTTTCATTACTTTCACATGGTAGCCCGTCACCTTGGTTTCCCAACAAGCACGAGCAAAGTGATGATGGTCGATCACGAATAATTGCTTGCTTGGCCCGATGATCACCGGAATCTCGTGTTCGTCGCAATATTTTTGTAGTTCTTTAGGATTAAGACCGCTGATCTTATTCACTTTGAACTCGATCTCTTTCATTCCTAATACAAACTGGGTGGGACGTAGGTCTAGAATTTCTGGTGTTTTCATTTTAAGTGGATCTCGCCGTTCTCGTGAAGTTCACGTGCCTGTTCAATGATTTTTTCCTGTGCTTGTTTTACGTCCGAAAGCTTTTGTGGGCCGAGGGCCTGAATTTCTTCTTCGATCGCCCGAGCCTGGCGTTCAGAAAACTTGGCAAAGAGACTCTTCTTTAACTCAGGATCGAGCCCGCGGAGGGCAAGAGCAAAGAAACTCGCCGGATGCGCCCGCATCACCTTTTGAAGTTCAAGTGGCTCAAGCGCTAAGACTTGGTTAAAATTGTAAAGGCCCTTGCGAAGAGTGTTCGCCAGTTCTGGATTCTGTGCGGCAATCTCGGTTAAGATGCGTTCCCGATGACTTTGATCCAAGCCTGCTAAAAGGATCGACGCCTCTTTTTTTCCATCGACTTTAATGTCGCCTTTTTTTGATTCGCTCATTTGATTCTATTTTAGCAGAAAAAATAAAAAAAGGCCCGGAACTAGGTCCGGGCCTCAAAGTCTTTCGACTATTGTTTAGGGGGGTGGGGTAGGGGTCGTCGCCAATTAGTATATATATTAGGCTCGCCTACCTTTAGATCCCCTGCTTGTTTTTATTTAGTTGTTTATTTCACTAGCTACAGCAGTTTAACCTGGCCGGGTCAAATTCTATAGTCCACGAGTCTCACCGATATCGGGTGCATCCCTCGTGCTTAACCTACCGTCGGAACCCCGCTCGGTTGGTTTCAATTTTATCGTCTTTAGCAGTAGAAGACAGCTCGTTTGCTGCGTTTAATCTCATGTATGCCTCCCTTTAAATAGTTTCTCATTTTGGATTGTTAGGGTCAATTAGTATTTAATAGTTATTTAAAAAATAATTTAAAATACTTCCTAATGAAAACATTCTAGGCAATTTCGGGGTGGGTCATCATTGACATCAGCAAATTTTGCAACGCCGGAATTTATTGAGCATCCAGGCTATCGCAAATGGATTTAAGGTCAGTAAATTCTGAAGCGTGAAGGCAATCCAGATTAATGCTGCTACAATCGTAAGTCTGTTTAGGACATATTAGAACCCAGTTAGATCCATTTATCGAAATCTCACCTTCATTGTGTCCACCTCCGCGAGCGCCGGAGGCGCTTTCACCACCACCTGCCAAGGCATTTGAAGCCATAATCGTGACCAAGAGGAATAATCCGACAGACATTTTGTGAATGATCGATTTCATGATTGAAGATCCTTTGCTTTTGTTAAGTTAAAAAATTGCACTCCGAAATTGTAGACTTCGGTTCTATTTTTGCCGCGTGCTGAAAGTTTGATTAGTTTGTTGAAAAACTCTTCGGCGAGCTCTTTTGCCTCGTCCAGCTGGGAAGGATCGAAGGGAATGGTCTCCGACCCGATGAATTTTTCTTTAAGCGTTTGAGTTTCGATACTCTCGATCGCTTTTTCCAACATCTGTTTGTTGAATTTACGAAGTGCCGTATTCGGATTGGCTCCATTGGCAGCGACCCGATTTTTGGACTTGGAAAATCGTCCATTGTTATCCGCTTTAATGAGTTTGAGGCGAGTGAGTCGCTCCAAAGCAGCTTCGACCTCAATTGACGAGATCCCCAGTCGTCGGCCGATATTTTTCGGTGATTGATCAAAGGCTTTCAACTGAAGGATTTCGAGAATCGCGTAATGGTACCACTCCGAAATGAGGCGGAATTGATCCACGCTCAGATCGTGGGTTTTTTCCGTAGGTTGTAAGACGTGCAAGCGAGATTGGAGGGTAGACTTTAACTCATCTTTTTTAGTGCCATTGAGCTGAACCAATAAACAAAAATATTCGGTCTCTTCATTTTGGAGACGGAGGTTTTGTGCCACTTGAAATGCCTTCTCCGCAGAGAGATTGCGTTTACCATTCAATATTTCCGTCATCGTGGAAGGAGCCAGACCGATGTCGCGCGCGAACGCGCGAAGAGAGTAGGCACGATTACTCGTGACGCGAGAGGTGAGGACGTCACGTAAATAATGCCGGTAATTTTGATGTTGAAACAACATGGAGGCATCATACGACCAAATACGTCAAGTATCAATGTTTATGCGAACAGTGAACTATTTTTCTGCGAACACCCTTTGTTGAAGGCGTTTTAGCGTATTGATCTCAATCGATTTCATTGATCCGAATTCGCGGGCTGCGAACAGAGTGTTTGGATGGGTGCGCATTTTCATCGCGATTGATCGGGATAGATACTACATTGCGGCTATAGAAAAACTTGTTTTAAAAAGGAACCTAAAAATGAAAAACAACAAAATGAAAATATTAGTGATGTTTATGTCTCTCGGTGCTTCAATGGCATGGGACAGCTTCGCAGGTACACCAGAACAAGATCCAGTGATCGCGAAGCTCCATAATGAGTTTGCGATTGCTCGTGTGCCATCGAATGCCGATCTCAAGTTTGGAAAAACATGGGAGTGTTCATTCTATTCGGCTCAGAAGGATGATTTTTTTCAAGAGTCATATATCGATGCATTCGCTTTTCATGGTTATGATGGACTGGTTCAAAACTCGGGTTGGATGATCACTAACGCATTGGTCATCACTGATACTGGATTAGAAGGGATAAATGCAACAGGCTGCCTCATTAGTTTTCGAGTTACTAGTAACGGTGATTTGATCGGCGAATTTTCACTAGCGAATGCCGACCCCAAGTCGGGTTCTGTACTTCCATCAGTTGCTCGCCCTGTGAATAAAGTTACTGATTTCCTGGCGTGTCCGGTTGATCGAACGAGTAGTCGCTAAATCGTGGAACAGAAAACGAAGGGATTTATGAAAAAAACACTTATTTTGGTAGCTCTCAGTACACCTGCACAGGTGGTGGTGCCGAACATCACTTTTATACTTTCAAAACGATTGCAAAAAGAGACGTAACTTCAGTTGCAAATGATATTGAGAATTGATCACCAACAAAACAAAGGAAAAAACCATGAAAAATTTATTACTATTCATCTCCGTGTTCACCAGCTTAAATAGCTACGCGACCCCCATGATCGATGGCAACTGGTCTGGCCAAGTGAGCACGAAAGATTCACAAGAAGCTGCCGAAGCGATGTTTCTCGTAAAAGGTCAGCGTGCTGTTGGTTTCTTTAAGGCATGGAACAATGAAGATTTGCCATTATCGGGATACTTTGATGAGAACAACAAACTCATTTTGAAAACTTGGTACGACAACCGCGCTTTTAGTCGGATGGAACTGGCTTTATCTGACAATGGAAAAACACTGAGCGGCGGCACTTATACATTCGAGCGCAAAGACCAAAATGTGACCTTAACAAGAAAGCCTTAAATGAAGTATGAAAAGTAAAAAAACATTTTTCATTCTCGCGTTCCTGACCTTGAATATTTTTTCCACGCAACAGGTTTTAGCATATGAGGTCGAACACCAATCCGTTGAGCGCGCCGCCGAAGTCGCCATTCAAAATTTTCTGTATGCACGCTACCAAAAATTTTCGAAGATCATTGATAAACGCATCCTGCGAATCTCGGATACCAGACTGCTCCGGAAATTGCATCGAGAACTTCGGAATCCATCGATCGACGATCAAAAAAGAGAGAAAATCATTCAGATCAAAGAAGAAATTCTGAATGGTTATGGTATTGACGTAAAGAATAGGATGATCGAAAATGTGCATCAGTCGATTGAAAAAGTAATTCCTAAGATCGCCGCTGGCGCTGCAAGGGTAGGCGGATTAGCGAACTATGTTGTTCAATTGAAAGCCAAATACGCTTCCATTAAGAATGGTAGAGGGCCTGCATCCGATGACGATCGACCCGGATATATTGGTCTTTCTCTGATCGGGCTAGCTCTGGTGTGTATGTTCATCAGCGGACAAATCGTCGCGGTGGCTGCTTCGGCCGCCGGTGCTTTTGTATTAACGGGGCTGATCTGCCTTGGGGCAGGGACCCTCTGTCTACTGGAATTGATCGACTAAGGATGAAACTTATTCACCGTGAGCTTGCATACCAATCCGAAGCCAGGTGCTGGATAAGTCATCTCGATGCTGATATCACCTTTAACTTGTAAAGGTGCGCCGACGTGCGAATTGAGTAATCGTGGATCGTGAACGATAGTCGCCGTCGCCACTCCATCGCTTTCCAGCTTTACATTGGAATACCCGTTACCGCCGAGTTCGACGAGTCCGAGGGCTGGATTTTGATCAGCCGGACAAACCGTAATCGCATTCATTAAAATTTGGGATGCCTGGATTTCAGGGCAGGTGTTTTCGCTGGTCTGAGCGAGAGCCAAAGTGGGTAAAATGAGAAACGAGGCGATGATTAGTTTTTTCATAGTATAGTCCTTGATGCAGGATGTATCCCGGGCGGCTTCAAATAGCAAAAGATATTGGCCGAGTTAAGAAAAGCAGATAAGATTCATTCATGGATCAGGATCTGGCTCTGCGTATATTTACACCTCATGAAAACATCATTTTTGATTTTGGTGGGATCTTTGTAGACCTCGATTTTAGTAAAACCGCCGATGCTTTCAATCGCCTCGGTGTTGCGGGTGATTTCTCGCAATTTTTTTCTAAGGCGGGCCAGACTCAGCTCTTCAATCAATTTGAAGTGGGTGCGATCTCCTCGAGCGAATTTCTATCGGGGCTTCGAAAGTTTTTGAACTTGCCGAAGGTCAGCGATGAAGCACTGATCGATGCATGGGGCGCGCTCCTTCTTGATATCCAACACGAGCGAGTGGAGTTCCTCAAAGAAATCGGGAAAAGTAAAAAAGTATTTCTACTCAGTAATATCAATCAGCTCCATGAAGAATGGATGGATCGCTATCTTCTTCAGAATCCGCAGTTCAAGGATTTCTATTCTCATTTCGATAAAGTCTATTTTTCTCATCGCATAGGCTTGAGAAAGCCCCATTCAGAAATTTTCGAGTTTGTGTGCCAAGATAGCGGCTTAGATAAAAATAAGACTCTGTTTATTGACGATTCAATTCAACATGTCGAGGGAGCTCGAAAATTCGGGCTTCATGCCCATCATTTGGATCCCTCGAATAGTTTTATTATTAAAAGTATGAAATAATCGAGGAATGAAGATGAAGCTTTTACTATTAGCGTTATTGTCTCACTCCAATCTGGCATTCGCGGAGCCATTGACGAATAAGGGCGCTGCGCTCAAGCAATATTTGGTAAATGAACAGGTGGAAGAAAAATGGCTGCCGGGTAAATACGTCGATTGGAAAACTGGCGCTACAATTAATCCTACAAAAGAAGAGATCCAAAAACAGCATCTCATTTCTAGTTCGCACTGTAGTGCTTTCGTGGCAGCCGTGGCGCTCCAATTCGCGGTGCCTTTTTTGAATCAAGACAACGCGGGACCCGATCAGGTTTATTACTTATCCAATCACCAAAATGAGTGGCTCAATTCTTCGGCCGGAGTGGCGGCAGGGTGGAAGGCAACGACGCTCGCTCAAGCGGAAGGCTTGGCTGATCAAGGCGAACTGGTGATCGCCAGCTTTAAGGAAGTAGCCCCAAAAAAAGCGGGTCACATTGCGATTGTGGTTCCGGATGATTCCTTGACGAATGATCGCCTCGCTCAAGTAGGGCCAACCATCATACAAGCGGGTGGGCGGAGTCCCAAGGTTCCTGCTGGAAATTCAGCGCATACCGATACGGTGAGCGGTTTTTATTTTCACACGCATGGAAAACTCGACGGGATTCAGTTCTTTTATCATGATGTCAATCTAGTGAGTAAATAGGTATATGAACTTTAATCAATTAAAAATCAGATCCATTCTTGTGGGAATCCTTCTTGGAATTCCTTTCGCGTTTGCAAATATTGCGCTATCGGGAACTTCGAACGGACGAATGATTCCGTTTTTGGGTCTCCTTTTCCTAGGGCAAATAATCCAACCAAAAGTTTTTGATAAGTTTTTCCCGGCGAATTTGTCGGCGGATGAACAATGGATAAAAAAGATGAAATGGGTAACCTATATGGAGCTGTTCTTTTTTGCTCTTTTGACGTCCCAGATTTTAGAAATGTCTTGTTCTCCATTGACTGGCTTAGCAAGCTGCCCGCAACGGAGTGAAGTGGAAAATGCGATTTCAGTCGGAATAGGTTTAGTATTTATCGCCATCGCCAACATCCGTTATTTTTTACTTCGCAGAACTTACCAAAAGGCCAATTGAAGCGAGAGTCATCACGATGGTGGTAATCCATCCCAAGGTTTTTAGTCCGCGCGGAAGAATGAAGTTTCCCATCACTTCACGATTGGAGCTAATCATCATGATCACAAAAAGTAGCGGTACTGAGACTACCCCGTTCAAAATGGCCGTCCAGAACAACGCTTTGATCGGATCGAGTCCGATAAAATTCAAAGCGAGCCCGATCAAAGTCGCCGCGGCGATCACCGCATAGAAACCTCGTGCCTCGAGTGCCTTGCGTTCTAGTCCGTAGGGCCACTGCATGGTTTCAGCCACGGCATAACTCGCTGATCCGGCGAGTACAGGCACGGCGAGTAAGCCCGTGCCGATGATTCCGCAGCTAAAAAGAAAGAAACAAAAATTACCAGCAATCGGCCTCAGAGCTTCAGCAGCATCGGTTGCCGTTTGAATGTCAGTCTTGCCATGAGCATGAAGGGTGACGGCCGTCGTGAGAATAATAAAAAAAGCGATGAGATTAGAGACTCCCATTCCCACGAGCGTATCGAATCGAATTCGCGCGAATTGTGATGGCGCTTGTTCGGGTGCGATCAGTAGTGGCTTGTCTTCGGAATTTCCCTCTTCGTCTTCGACTTCTTCTGACGCTTGCCAGAAGAACAGATAAGGACTGATCGTCGTGCCGAGTAGGGCAATGAAGGCCTGAAGAGAGGAGTAGTTGAAGGAGAGAGAGGGAACGACGGTGGTCTTCAGTGCTTCTCCCCATGGAACATGAACCGCAAATACGGTGGCGACATAGGCGAGTAATGAAAACGTGAGCCACTTTAAAATGTGAACATATTTAGAGTACGGAACGATGATTTGTAAATAGACGGAAAATACGGCGAACAATAAACAATACAGATGCGCAGACCCGCCGATCAATAGTTTCAGTGCGGCTCCCATGGCTCCGATATCGGCTCCGAGATTCACCACGTTGGCAACGACGAGCAAGAAGATCACCGGATACAGAAGTTTCCTCGAGTAATGCGCACGAATGTTACCTGCGATGCCCTTGCCTGTCACTCGCCCGATTCTCGCCGAGATTTCCTGGATTGCACACATCAGCGGATACGAGAACAACATTGTCCACAGCATTTGAAAGCCGAATTGGGCACCGACTTGGGAGTAGGTGGCAATTCCGCTGGGGTCGTCATCGGAGACACCGGTGATGAGTCCAGGTCCGAGTTGATCGAGGAGTTGTTCTTTTTTCATTTTCTCTTTTAGCTTAGCTCAAAAATGAAAAAAGCACACAAACCAAAAGGTCTGTGTGCTTTTAAGGCTAATCGTCGAGCTAGTTTTACTTAACTGAGATGCTCTCGATCTTAATTTCTTTATTTGGACGATCACCAGGTCCGCGTTCAGCAGCCGCAATCTTCAACACCACATCCATACCGGAAGTCACTTCACCGAAAATCGTGTGATGACCATTCAAGTGTGGAGTTGGAGCTACGGTGATGAAAAACTGAGAACCATTGGTTGCTGGTCCTGCGTTTGCCATTGCCAAGATTCCTGGTTTGTTGAAGTTGTCGGTAGGGCTAAATTCATCTTCAAACTTGTAGCCAGGTCCGCCGGTGCCTTGTCCGAGTGGATCACCACCTTGAATCATGAAGCCTGGAATTACACGGTGGAAAATAGTGCCTTTATAAAGAGACACGCCTTTCATTTTCTTTCCAGTTTTAGGATCGGTCCATTCTTTTTTGCCGGTAGCGAGACCAACAAAATTTTCCACTGTTTTAGGAGCCTTGTCTTTGAAGAGTTTCAAAGTGATCGTGCCCATGGATGTTTTCATGGTCACGACTGGTTCCTTGGTGGAAGCTTGGGATGTAAATGAGAATAGGAGTGCAATAATTGATAGTGTTTTCATGCTTAAATCCTAAAACAAGGATTTGAGAGAATCAACTATTTATCTACTCAGGCGGAGTCTATTTCTCGCCGAGAAAAGCCCAGCACTCTTGGAGAGTTTGAAATGAATCCGTGGATTGTTCCATTTTGATCGTCGATCCGATGTCGACCATCATGTTGACTGCATAAAACGGAGCCATCGCATCGCCGTCACGAGAAACACAATATACGGCGCTGTTCTTCTCGAAAGATGGAATCATCTTTTTGCTGAGATCCAGGCATTCCGCGAAGCTAGTCGTGGTAGAAGGTGAAATTTTTTGTGAAGCCCCATCGTTATTGATGAACACGAGGTCCCAAGGATTGTTTCCATCAAGATCGCGGCTGGAGCAAACAATGGATCCAAACTGAATTCCGCGAGCAACAGTAAGGGCGCTCTGACAATCTTCCATGGTATCAAAACCAGTATCTGATTTCTTCATTTGCACACCCACGCGGGAAGCGATCACAAAGGGGCGCATTCCATCGTTGTCTTTAGCAACGCAGACCAAGTTGGTCGGTTCTGAACTCACTTGTGCTTGGGTGGTCACAGTCGCGAAAAGGGAGAGAATCAAAAGTAGTTTTGTCATAGGCCAAGACTAGCGCGGGCCTTTTTGGGCGTCAAGAAAAGCTAGCTTAATCTTCCCAATCCATCTGACGCGTTTGCACCAAGGGAAGGACGTCGATCAAATTCGCCTTCGGCCAAGACTGGGTATATTGATCGAGAATGCGATTTAGGCGCAGGATTTGGCGCCAGTCTTCAATGAGTACGTCTTTAAAATCCTTGGAAAAGAAAATCTTTTTCGTGAAGGGGCGCCACACATACCAGGCCGAGAGGCGCAGCCATTTGAATCGCGGATGATCAATCGGGTAGTCGCGGGGTTTGGTTTTGAGGACTCGCTCGGTGCCGAGTTCTTTGAATGATTTTTTGAAAGCACGATCTTCCAGTAATTCTTCGAGAGCAGACGGGTCCTGATCAATCCATTTACGGATGTGTTTAGTTTGATCGGCGCTCGGCATGTAGAGTCCACCCGCTGATAAAATATCTTCATCATCGATCGAAAAATAAAGATTCGGCATGCTGTCGTAGCGGCTACCGGAATCACGTGAAACGGAAACTCCTACCCAATCACGGAATGGTCCCCGGGATTGATCTGCGCCACGACGAAGCCGAGCATGTTGACGGGTAGGGAAGCGATATCCGGGAGCGATCGGTCCGAGTTCTTTTGCGGCGGCTTCCATCAATTCACGCATCGGATTGACGAGGACTCTTTCATACTCCGCGCGATTCTTGTCCAGCCACTCCGCTTTTTTTTGGCGAGAGGCTTTATGGATGAAGTCGATGCTTGCTGGGGAGAATCGCGATGAGGCCATGGGGAAGGTATAGCTGATTTTATAAATACACACTACCGGGGATTTTGGAGGATTTCTATTTTATGCGCCGCACTTCGCGCGCGCGAAGTGCGGCAAGCGATTATAATTCTCTGCAGACGATCGGGGCATCGCCACAGGCTTCGCCGGGTTGTCTGATCGCGATTTGAGTCGGTGAAATTTTCAAGAGCGCCGCGGCCTTTGTTGCGCCCGAAGTGCTGACGCCGATGCAACCATCATAGCCGAAGCTCTGATGAGCGATGCATACCCATGCAGATGCAGATGCAGTTGCGGAGCAAGATGCCTTGCCGGCATCAAAACCTTTTTCAAAGTCCGATTTTTCGTAGGCCAATGCTGGCAGTGACAACATGAGGGAAAGCGTAATCATGAGCGTTTTCAAGAGGACTCCTATCTCGTTTCAAATATAAGGCTGATTCGATTCACGTAATCTACAGAGCGCGGCTCGAAAAGTATTCCTAGAATTTTTGCGTGATGAAGACAAAGGCTTAAGAGGTCGGATTCATTATTAAATAATCTAAGTTTAAATAGTTGACTAAAATAGTCAGAAATAATATTCTAATCTCATTCAAACAAAAGGAGCAACGATGAATCACTATTTTCACGCATGGAAAAATTTTACCAACTTCAAAGGCCGCGCGAGACGAGCAGAGTATTGGCAGTTCTTTGCATTCAACTTTGTCTTTTCGCTCGGGATTGCGATCTTCTGCGCAAAATTTAGAATCCCACTCGTCAATGCACTCTTCACTTTGGCCACGTTAATTCCTTCCATGGCAGTTGCTATCAGAAGAATGCACGACACCGGTAAGAGTGGGTGGTACGTTATCGTTCCAATCTATAATTTTATTTTGGCACTCACGCCAGGAGTTCATGGCGACAATCATTGGGGACCAGATCCAAAAGGCGGATCCAAACCAAACGACGGTCAATCCAAGGTCGATGTTCATCACCACGAGCACCAGCGCGCAGCTTAGGTCGATTTGATCAAGAAAGAATTGAAAAGGGATACTCGTGGACCTCACGAGTATCCCTTTTTTTTGAATCAATGAGTTTGAGACTACGGTGTGCAGTAGATATTTGCGGAACACTCGTCGTTGTTCGTGTGAGGATTGTTCGTGCAAGCACTGAGGGTCATGGCGCGGGTGAGGGTTTGGCTGAGGCCATCGTGTTTGAATTCAATCCCGTTACTTAAGGTAGAGCAGTTCACGCGTGCAGGATAGTGACCGTGCAGATTGCACCAAAGATTTGAATTGCATTCCTCGTTGTTGGTATGACTATCGTTCACACAACTGCTGAGGGCGAGCGTCTTCGCCAGATTTGCATCACGGTCTGAGTGATTGAATTTGATTCCATTGCTATCCGTTTTACAGGTGATCATGCGTGGAGTGGGAATGCCGTCGCAGGTGATGTTGGCGTTACATTCCTCGTTATTCGTATGGGCATCATTTACACAAGACGCTAGGGTGAGTTTTTTAGAGAGGGATAAGTCGCGGGACGCACGACTGAAGGGGATATTATTGCTGAGCGTGCGGCAGGTGATCATCGGCGGAGCGATGATTGAATCATTGTTGCACCATAAGTTTGCATTACACTCTTCATTGTTCGTCCGTGCATCGTTCGTGCAAGCGCCCGACGTGAGTGAGCGTGCAAGGCTCGGGTCGCGTTCAGCTTTGCTGAAAAGCACGCCGTTACTTTCAGTGCTGCAGGTGACGAAGGCTGGAGCTTGTGCATGAGAAAGGGTGCTGGTTCCGCCGAGAATGAGGGACATTAAAAATAAGTGTTTCATATTCTGTTTCCTGTGAGGTTAAAAATCGTCGCAACGATTCCAGTCGAACTTTTACAGGAAGGTACCTATGTTTTTATATTTTGTAAACAATATTTATTTAATAATTGAAAAATCAACGAAACTCGTTTATGCGAGCGCCTACTTTCGCTTAATGACCAATTCGTCCCAGCCGCTGCCGCCTTTGGCCTTATCGTCTTTTTCACGGGAGAATACGACATCATCCAGTTCAGCCACCACCACTTCCGCCGTCGTGTACACGATGTTTCCAGGAAGAAGGTGGCCTCCGAAGGTTTCTCCTTTTTCGTTCGAAACGCTCGCGTGGAGGTGGGCGCTGGTTGCGTTGAAAGTCCCAACCACCGAAACGATCTCAAAGTGGCCTTCTTTAGTAGAGCCATTTTCTTGGTTGGCGTATCTTAAATTTACTTTCGTAAAACTTCCCACCACGGAAACAATCGCCGCCGCCTTGATTTTGTGATCTTTTGCCCAGGTGGTGAGTTCTTCCATAAAATCCTGTCCTGGTTTGAGTCGAAAGGTATGGGCGAGCATTCGAGAAGAAACTGAATTTACTTTTGCGTCGCTAGCGGTCGCGAAATTGGCGGTATTCATAGCAACGAGAGTAAGGCTGAGGACTAAGAATAGATAGTTCATTTTTGGCTCCTTAAGTATTCAATGCAGGTTGATTCGTCTCCCTGAAATACAATGCGCGAAGCATTGCGTTTCAGGCCGCGATCGTAGAATTGATCATAGTAGTGGACGAGAAGGCTTTCGACCCATGGACGGTGGATTTCGGTCTCGGTGATCGAGCTAGACTGAAATGCCTCTTTCATCTGCCCCAGGATGAGGCTGTAGTTGAGTCCACCTAGTTTCTTTTTGATTCGATCCAGGGCTCGGATCATGAAAGCGTAGGTGACTTGGAAATCCCCGTCCGATTCTGAAGTTTTGTCAAAAACATATTCTTTCACGATGTGTTGAACTCGTTCATCCATTGTTTTGTCGAGTACGATCATGGGCGCCTTCGCCATTGCCTCGAACAGAACTTTGGGCACGATGGCCGATCCGATCATGATCGACTCGTCTTCTAAAAGAGTGAAGGGCGCATCTTCTGTTTTTAAAAAATCGACTGCAATTCGGTTTTCAAAAGTAATTTGTGCCGGTTGTTTACCGAGTTCGCCAAAACTGGAGCCCTTGTGATTGGCGTGTTTTTCAAGATTGATATAGCTTGAGTGAGATTCTTGAAGCAGTTTTGTTTTTCCAGATCCCGTGCGTCCCGCGACGATGAAAAACTTTCTTTGCTTCGATTCTCTTTCGATTGTCTCCATCAAAAAGCGACGGAGTGCTTTGTAGCCGCCGGGGATGATTTCAATCTGGCCCTCGCTTTCCTGGATCCATTGCTGGGAGATTTGTGAACGAAGTCCTCCGCGGAAACAATAAAGTTTGGCGTTGGGATTTTTCGAAATGAAATTCTTCCACGCAGCAACTCGTTCGCTTTTAATGGTTTCATTCACCAACTCATGTCCGAGCGCGATTGCTGAGGCCTGACCTTGCTCTCGATAGCGAGTGCCGACCAAGCGCCGCTCCTCATTGTTCATGAGAGGAAGGTTCGTGGAGGTAGGAAAATGGCCGGCTTCAAACTCAATCGGAGCCCTCACATCGATCAGCGGCACATCGTGAGTGAAAATTGCCTTCAATTCATTCATAGATTTCGATGCGATGGGATCCGGCCTTGGTGACTTCACCGATGATGGCCGCTTTGGGAAATCTTGTTTTAATTTTCGTGAGTAATGATACAGCACTTTTTGGATCCACGGAGAGCAAGAGACCACCGCTGGTTTGTGGGTCTACCAGAATTTGTTCTTCATGTTTTTCGAGAGAGGTGAGCATGCGAACGTGCTCGTGCGTATAGGAATGATTGCTTCGATGGGCCTTGGTGAGATTTTCAGCTTTCAATGAATCGAAAGCAAGATTCAGAATCGGTAATTTTGAGAATTGAATTTTGAGAGTTGCTCCGGAAGCCTTCGCCACTTGCATCGCATGTCCGAGGAGTCCGAAACCAGTCACATCAGTCGCCGCGTGAATGGCGGTGAGTTCGTCTGTTGAAATTAAATCCTGAATTTGGTTTAAGGTTGCCATGGAGTCCAGCGCCTCTTGAATTTGTTCTTCAGAATAATCTGAATTTTTAAGGCCGGCGGTCAATGTTCCAGTGCCGAGTCCTTTGGTGAGAATGAGAAGGTCTCCCGCTCTTGCATTTTTGTTCGTCCACATTTGCTTTGGATTCACGAGTCCGGTAACAGAAAGGCCGAATTTAATGGTGTCGTCGTCGATGGAATGTCCACCTACCAAAGAGGCATTTGCTTCTTTAATCTTGCTCTGGGCGCCCAGCAAAATCTCAGCCATGATTTCCGGATCTAAGGTGGCCAAGGGAAAGGCGAGGATTGCCATACAGGTTTTTGGAATTCCGCCCATTGCGTAAACATCGCTGAGTGCATTCACCGTGGCAATTTGCCCGAAGAGAAAGGGCGTATCGACGATCGGGGTAAAAAAATCCAAGGTTTGAACGAGTGCGATGTCATTCGTAATTTGGTAAATCCCCGCGTCGTCAAAATCTTTTCCGTCGATGAGCACGTCGGGATCGTTTGAGGTGAGGTCGAGCTTTCCCAGAGTTTCGCGCAAGACTTCTGCGGAAATTTTGGCAGCGCAGCCACCTTTTTGGACGGTTTGGGTCAGGCGTGTCTTCATGCAGCTTAGGATACATCATTTGTAAGAAAGTGGCACAAAAGATGCTCTCTCATACAGCATATGGAGTCAAAAATGAAAGTTGCAGTATTAGGTTCCGGTATCGTCGGCGAAGTGCTTTCCAATGGATTTTTAAAGCATGGTTATGAAGTCATCCGAGGGTCCAGGGATCCCGATAAATTGAAGGACTGGTTAATGAAAAGCGGTGCCAAGGCGTCGACTGGAACCTTTCAGGAAGCGAGTAAGCTCGGTGAGTTGATTGTATTAGCGGTGAAAGGGAGTGCGGCGAAGTCTGCCTTGGGTCTTTGTGTGCCGGCAAACCTCAAAGGAAAAACAATCATCGACGTCACGAACCCGATCGGCGACACTCCGCCGGTAAATGGTGTATTGCCTTTTTTTACTGATTTTAACAGCTCCCTCATGGAGCGCTTACAAAGATTTGTGCCCGACGCGAATTTTGTAAAAGCATTTAACTCCGTAGCGAACGTGAATATGGTGAACCCGACATTTTCAGATGGCATGCCCACGATGTTCGTATGTGGAAACAACGAGCGATCCAAGGGGACGGTGCGAGAGATTCTCACCCAATTTGGATGGGAGGCTGAAGACCTAGGTACGGCAGAGGCTGCACGGGCAATTGAACCCCTCTGCATGTTGTTGTGTATTCCAGGATTACTTCGTAACGATTGGAAGCGAGCCCTTCGTTTATTGAAAACTTGATTATACTCACGCATATTGAATCGTTGATTCACTAAAATGGTGGAATGTGTGGTCGACGTCCAGATGTGCTATCATCATCTTATGAGAGAAAGTCCTGTAATCCTGACTGTGGGACTGGAACCTGCGGTTGAAAAAATCATTGCAGATATTCTTCTCAATACGCGAGTAGTGGCGATCCCTGTTGATATCCAGAAAATTCATGAACCCCTAGAGACTCAGCCTTGCATCGTCATTTCGGGAACGCCAAAAACTGGGGTCGCGCCGCAGGAATTAGCACAGATTCTTCGTTTGCAATACCATCATGTCCCCATTTTTTTATGCTGCCTTTCCAAGGCTGGGTTCGAGCGTAAGGAGTTCACCCAAAATGGATTCACCGACGCGTTTTTGGTGCCGATCGACAACGTGCCCTTGAGGTCGGCGATCAGCGAGGTTTTGGCCCAGGTTTCGAACGGTTCGATTCGAGTGCACCGTCCGGTGAAAATCATCGATGTGGAGCCAGGAAGCACTTTAGATTTTGATGTGAATGTTTTTTTATCGGCGAATAAAAGATATGTGAAAATTTGCCATTCGGGAGACTCCCTCGATTCCGAGCATATCCGAAACTTGACTGATCACAAGATGAACAATGTTTTTGTGCCTGCCGAACAAATGAAACATTTTTACGGTTACTCCGCTAAACGTCTGAAAAGCATCGAATCTCAGACAAAAATGAGTGAGACCGAAAGAAAAGAGAAGATGGCCGGCGTGATCCGCGAATTGATTAGCGGTCTTTTTTCTGAAGCGGCTCTTGGTTTCGAAGCGGGTCAATCTATTTTGAAAGACTGCGGAGAAATTGTGAAGGCCTATATTCTGGATGGTTCCAGTAGTCAGGATTGGTATTCGAGGATTCAACAGGTGATCGGTGAAAGTGCAGGATCTTACTCTCACGCTGGAAACGTTTCCACTTTGGCTGCGCTTTTTTCGATGGGTCTTGGTATTGGTAAGCCCGCAGACTTGGCATTGGCTGGTCTCTTGCACGACATCGGCATCGCTGAATTGCCAAGCGATATTCAAATGATGGAATACACGAATATGTCGGCGGATCAGAAGACGGCATACCGTAAACATCCCGACCATACTCTCAATTTAATTCACAATCGAAAAATCCTGGTTCCGGAAATTGTAGAAAAAGCGATTCTTCAACACCACGAAAATTTCGACGGTTCCGGATTTCCCAAAGGCCGTGCCGGAGACCGGATTTGCAAAGAAGCTCAAGTGCTCGCACTTGCGGATCGCTTTGACGAATTAACCGTGTTGAAAGACGGAGTTCCGCGGATGACGCCGGCCGAAGCCATTCTTCAATTAAAATATCAAGATCCGAGTCGGATCCAATTCGATCCAGAGCTTCTCGCGAAGTTACTCACACTTTTTCCTGCCTAAATTCGGCCAAAAAGATACGTAACGAAACCAACTGGCAACCGGTTGTGTAGGGAGAGGGATCAACAATCGGTTTCGTTACGCTTTGAATCCTCAGATCAACGCGTTGGTGCTGTTCTCTTCCATGGGGTTGAGAACTGGCGCTGAGGTCTGAGGCAGGGAAAAGACTTCTTGAAGCAATTCCGTGACTTTTTCGACGAAGGTGAATTGAAGGTCGCGTTTCACTTCGTCTGGTACGTCTTTCAGGTCCCGTTCATTCTTTTTCGAGAGAATGATCCTTTTAAGACCTGCACGATGAGCGGCGATGATTTTTTCTTTGATGCCACCGACCGGCATCACCGCGCCTCGAAGGGTGATTTCTCCCGTCATTCCTAGGTGAGGATCGATCGCCTGTTTGAGAAAGGATGAAGCCAAACTCGAGAGCATCGTCACTCCTGCAGACGGGCCATCTTTTGGAATCGCACCGGCTGGAACGTGAATGTGAATGTCTTTCTTTTCAAATTCATTGTTCGGAACGAGATGGGCGAGGTGAGAACGGAGAAGACTATGAGCAATTTGCGCCGACTCCTTCATCACATCCCCGAGTTGTCCTGTGAGCATGAGACCACCCTTACCAGGCATGAGTCCCGATTCTATAAATAGAATCTCGCCACCCATCGGCGTCCACGCCAAACCAGTCGCGACACCAGGCACTGCAACTCGTTCCACGACTTCGTGTTGGAAGCGCTCTTTTCCTAAAAGCTCTTCCACATCCACCGTTCGAATATGAATCGGAAGTGTTTCATTCTCACTCACCACCCGTTCGGTCACCGAACGGAACAGTGAATTGAGTTTTCGATTCAAATCTCGAACTCCGGCTTCTCTAGTGTAGGAGTGAATCGTTCTTAATAGGGATTCGTCCTCGATCACCACTTGAGCCTCACTCAGCCCGAGATCTTCCCTGATTTTTGGAATCAGGTGATTCTGAGCGATGTGAACTTTTTCGGGTGTCGAATATCCATGAACTTCTACGATGTCCATGCGATCCAATAATGGCCCGGGAATAGTTTCGAGGGTATTGGCCGTGGCGATGAACACGATTTGCGAGAGATCGTAGGGAACATCGAGATAATGATCCGTAAACGTCGAGTTTTGTTCCGGATCAAGCAATTCCAGAAGTGCCGCCGTCGGATCGCCTTGATAGCCACCGCGTCCAACCTTGTCGATCTCATCCAGCAAAATCACCGCATCTTTGGCTCCAACCCGTTTAATCGCTTGAATGATTCTACCCGGCATCGCGCCGATGTAGGTTCGACGATGTCCACGAATATCCGCTTCATCACGGACTCCACCGAGTGCGACTCGAGTGAACTTCCGATTCATCGCGCGCGCAATACTTTGTCCGAGACTGGTCTTTCCGACGCCCGGAGGGCCGACGAGCAAGAGAATCTGGCCACGGATGGATTTTTTTAGTTTCGCAATCGCCAGACTTTGAAGAATTTTCTTTTTCACTTCCTCAAGGCCGGTGTGATCCTTTTTAAGGATCTCTTTTGCCTTCGCAAGATCGATGGAATCGGCGGAGAACGCAGTATCTGTTTTCCAAGGAAGGGCGACCAATAGATCCAAATAATTTCGGATCACGCCTGTCTCGGCCGACTGATTCCCGAGAGATTCCATTCGGTCCAGTTCGTCGACCGCGATTTTCTTCACGTCGTCCGGCATGCCCGCTTGATCGATGAGTTTGCGATAGTCTTTCGCTCCCTTTTTGGATCCTTCGCCGAGTTCGTCTTGAATGGTGCGCATTTGTTCACGCAGGATCGCTTCCCGCTGTTGTTTTCCCAAACGCTCGTTCAATCGACCGTTCACTTCCTGCTTCACTTGCAGTTCGTTTTTACGATTTTGCAGGTGATTGAGTAATTTAAGAGTGCGTTGTTTTACCGATACGGTTTCCAAGAACTCATTTCGTTGCTCGTAGGTGAGTTCCATATGGGCTAGGCAAATGTGGGTGAGGTGGGCAAGGTTCTCCATTGATTCCACGTGCTCTTGAATTTTTTCGGTGTCGCCGGGAACCAAATCTAGAATTGCTTTCGTGGTTTCTTTCACATTGATCATGAGTGTGTTTTTCGTGGACGGTTCGAGGTCGTCTTCGTCATTCCAAATTTCACCGTCGCTGAGATAATAGCTTCCATTGTCGTGGGCGTTGGCGACACGAAAGCGGGACATTCCGCGTAAGAAGATATGAAATCCTTCTTCAGGACTACCGGAAACTCGTTCGATCTTTGCGAGTGTCCCTGTTTTCGCAAATCGGCTGAGTTGCTGATCTGCATCGACTGACGAGTCATTCTCACTGAGAGCGAGGATCATGCTCCCGTTCTTGATCGCCTGTTCTACTGCGCGGATACTTTTTTCCCGCATGACCCGGATCGGTAGAATGGTCCCAGGGAATAGCGTGGTGTTTTTGAGTGGGAGGATCGGAATGGAGTGATGAGCAGTTGATTCTTTTCGCATAGGGCCTTCTTTCTTGGGCACTTGGTTTCATAGTTCAACTTTTTCGAACTATAAGACCAGTAATGTGAACGAAAGAAGGGATGTCAAATTTATATTTTAATTATGTATTTTTTCTCTTTGATTTCGGGGGCTTGGTTGAAGCCTTTAGAATCGATTTGAGCAATCCTGGAAAGAGGGAGTCTAACTCATCACCGCGAAGGCGATTGATATATTGCGTGCCATCTTTTTCACACCAGATCACGCCTGCTTCACGTAAAATTTTGAAATGGTGGGAGAGGGTAGATTTCGAGAGGCTCAACTTAGTGCAAATGTGTTTGCAGGAACGTTTCAACAAAAGTGCCGACGTAATATTTTTAATGGAGCAAGAGTTCTCTTCACGAGCCAGATTTTTCACGATATCGAGACGAATTGGATCTCCTAAGGCGTAAAGAATATTTTCAATTTCAATTTCGCTTTTGAGCGGATGATGAAGTTTTCTCATCGGCTCGTCCTAAGCACAATTCACCGTAATGGAATGATTATGGCCGGTAGTAGTGGAAAGTTCGGTGATCCCTTGATTCGCAGCGAGATTCGTAAAGTCTGCTGCGGTGACGGTGACGGAATGACTATGACCAGCCGATCCGGTAATATCGTAAGTTTTATCGGCACCGGCGAGAATGTCGGCCTTGGAAACCACGAGGACATGCCCATGATTGCCGGCGATCGAAACGGTGGTTCCGTTGCTGGCGCAGTTTCCTCCAGACACGGGAGCGGCTGCTGCGGCTGCCGTATCTGACGTTCCACAGGCACTGAGAAACTCCGGAAGGCAGATCGCCGCCAGCGCTATCTTAATACCAGATGCCAGGAATTGTCGTCGCTCCATCACTCCATCTTATACTGAGTATTCTTCTTTATCTTTAAAATTTACTCGCGAGAAAGGCCGCTGTCTTGATGTTTTGCAGCACCACGTCGTTTTTAGCTCTTTTTTACAGGTTCGGGAGATTGATGAGATGTTCACGCCGTTTTTGAAGTAGGGCCTGAATTTTATCTAAAGACTTTTTTAAGGTAGCGATTTGAGGGTGGGATAAGTCCTCGCTAATCAATTCAGCGATTAACATACAGGTTGCTACGGGCCCAGATACGTCATGTAAGAACGTCCGCTCTTCCTTAATCCGTTCGCTCAGTACGTTCTCATCCATAAGCACCGCCATTTTTCTGTTCCCTGAATTATTCTATTTTAAATAAAAAATAGAGAAATTCAAGGGCCGAAATTCAAATATTTACTGTGAAGGTTTCCTAAAGTATCATTTTATCTATACCATGGATACCATTACACAAAATCGATTTAATGCTGAAAATGATTCCGACGAAGTCGTAGTCAGTCTGCCAAAGGTGGCGAGCAGCACAAAAAAGTCCAAACCTCAGGACTTTTCGATTCTCATCGTTGATGATGAGCCGGACCTCCGTGAAATCCTCTCCTTTGATTTTGAGAGGATTGGATACCGGGTAGACACAGCCGCTGGTGGGATCGAAGCTCTGGCGAAGTTCAAAGAAAAAGCTTTCGATTTGGTGATCACGGATATTCGAATGCCGCTCGGTGATGGATTGACCTTGCTGCGTGACATCAAGGTTTTGAGCCAGGTAACGCCGGTCATTTGTATCACCGGATTTTCAGAAGTTTCGAGCACCACGATGCTCGAACAAGGCGCGCTCGGAGTATTTGAAAAACCCTTCGATCGCAAAAAACTTCACAAGACCGTTTTCGACGTGCTTGCCATCCAAACTGAAAGTTAGTTAGCCGCCTAAACCAGTGTGGGTTCGAAACAGTTTAATCGCAATCGCTAGAACGACGACTCCAAAAACTTTCTTAAGAATCGAAATTCCTCCGAGTCCGAGGATACGCTCGAGCAAATTCAGATTCCGCAAAACGAGATAAACGAACCCAACGTTAATGAGAATTCCAATCACAATGGAACTGAGATCGTATTGCGCTCGGATCGAAAGTAGGGTGGTCAGTGTTCCTGTTCCCTCACACTACACATTTTGAGACTCTGGTACTCGTAGAAATGATTTGAATCTTTTCAATGTTAAATAAATTTAAAATACTTTAAAAACAGGGCGAAAATCATCATAAAATAAAGATTCACTAAAGATTATACGATTTGGAATATTTTTTTACTTTAAGGATTGTGACTAGTTAAAGCTTCTGTTAGTAAATGCCCACCTATGAACGCCACTCAACTCAATGTCACCCATCTCTACCCCCTACCAAAGCACCTACTCCAAAAGCGAAAAAAACCATCTGTACAACGAAAATTGAAAGAAAACGTATCGCTACTTGAAGCGACCTTGGATTGCACGACCGACGGCATTCTCGTCGTGGACCTCCACGGGAAAGTAGTTCGAAGCAATAAAAAATTTTTAGACCTTTTTAAAATTCCAAAAGAGATAGCGAACACTCAAGACGACAACATGCTCCTCGACTTCGTTCTCGATCAACTTTCAGCCCCTGAACCATTTATTGCAAAAATTCGGTGGCTTTATTCCCAACCTGATTGCGAAAGTTTCGAAGTGTTGGACTTCAAAGATGGCCGAGTTTTCGAACGCCACTCGAAACCACAATACATCGGGGGGAAAAGTGTTGGCCGGGTTTGGAGTTTTCGTGATGTCACCCTCCAGAAAAATGCCGAGCGTGAACTAAATCAAATCCTCGAGCAGGAGAAGAAAATGCGCATCACCGCTCAGGATACCCTCAAGATTCGAGATGAATTTTTGGCGATTGCTTCCCATGAACTTCGCACCCCGCTCGCTCCTCTTTGCTTGTTACTCCAAACTTTCGACAAATTTTTCAGCAAGGCCGACGTACTCACCTTACCGGATGCCGCCGCTTATGTGAAAATGCTCAGCATTGCGAAAACGCAAGTAGAACGCCTCGACCGACTGGTGGAAGACCTCGTGGACACGTCAAGAATCCGCACCGGACGCCTGACTTTAATCCGTGAGAATGTGAATCTTACCGACATGATCTTAGCTTTGATCGATTTTTACAGTGGGAAAATCAAGGCAGCTGATTGCCAGATTGAACTCAAACTTCAGGAAAACGTGGTCGGATATTGGGACCGACTTCGCCTCGAGCAGGTGATTACCAACCTCGTGTGCAACGCGATCAAGTTTGGAAAAGGTAAACCGATCATTCTGTCCGTGTCTCAGGAAGCGGATGAGGCAACGATCACGGTGCAGGATTTCGGAATCGGTATTCGCGAGGAAGACCAAATCCGGATTTTTGAACGTTTTGAGCGTGCGGTGCCCATGAATGAGTTTGATGGACTTGGCCTAGGACTCTACATCGTTCACCAAATCGTCACGAGCCATGGCGGATCCATCCGAGTCGAAAGTGTTTTGGGCCAAGGCTCGAAATTTGTAGTGACGCTGCCTCTGAATGCACGATAAACTATCGGCATGAATATCAAAGAAATTTTTACGGTCGTGATGATCCTGTTTGCGGTCATCGACATCATTGGTTCTATACCGATCGTCCTCAGCTTGAAGCAAAAAACGGGTAAGATCGATGCTGGAAAAGCCTCCCTGGTTTCTTTGGGGATCATGCTTGCCTTTTTGTTTGTGGGTGAGTCGATTTTAGAAATCATCGGAATCAAGG
>Ga0206917_1065_pt1 | contig 29921 bp, 31 predicted proteins | sample Alteio_BWOrgHeat_68_FD_152931 | JGI IMG/M metagenome (GOLD analysis project Ga0206917, IMG submission 152931) | Enriched cells from forest soil in Barre Woods Harvard Forest LTER site, Petersham, Massachusetts, United States -... | ecosystem: Environmental > Terrestrial > Soil > Temperate forest >...
GGCCCCTAGGGTCATTATTGACCATCATAATTTGGGACTGAGGACGGATATTGAGAAGAGGAAGGGTGGGGAAGCAATCTTTCTTAAAATCACCCTCAATAACGGCGTTGAATTGATGGAGCTTTCCTGGTAATTTCCCCAGCTTTTCTTCATTAAGGGATTGTGCATTTGCTGTATATGGCGTGAGATAAACGAAATAATCATCGTCTGGTGGATCAAAATTTTCGTCAAATCGACCATTCAATTTAGCAATATCGACTTGGCTAAAAGTTTGGTTCCGAATGGCATTGAGCAAGTGAATAAAGTCTGTGTCTTTTTGGCGATAGATTTTATTGAGTTCAATCAGCTCCATGGTAAAGGCATCAAAGAATTTGGCACTAAAAAAATAAGGGCTGTTATAATGCGACTGAAATGCCTCTTTCTCATCAGACGTCACGACAGGGGGAAGCTGGTATAAATCCCCGATGAATATCATTTGCAAACCCCCAAAGGGCTCGTGGGGATTTTTGCCATTCAAACGCAAGAAACGATCGACACAATCCAGCAAATCTGCCCGAACCATGGATATTTCATCAATGACGATGGCATCTAACTTGCCATAAATATCTCGCTCCTTTTCTTTTGAGAGTCTTCGGATTGAATCGAGGGTTACGGTAGGCTTAAATTTGAAAAATGAGTGTATTGTTTGCCCATGCACATTCAAGGCTGCGACACCTGTTGGCGCAAGGACAGCAATATTTTTGGGCGTTTTTTCTCTGAAATAATTCAGAAGCGTTGATTTTCCCGTACCCGCTCTTCCTGTAATAAACAGGTTGAGATGCGTGTCTTCCATCAAGTCTAAAGCATGCTGAAAATCGGGATTGAGATCAAGAATCATGGGTTTTTTATCATCATTTATCATAAGTCGTCCTATTTTTCCACCTTAACATCAAGAAAATGAAGTTGTATCGTTTTCTTCAAAATGACATGAGGAGCGCTTCGTTCCTGGGATAAACGCCATAGTTTTAGGTGTAGTGTGCATTGGTTCAAAATATTTTTGTCTTGTTGTGATTATTTGTGTTGACACATGTGTCTATGATGATATTATGAATGGGTACATGTATCTATTTCCAATAATAATTTATTAAGTAAGGAGTAAAAAAAATGATAAGTTCTCTAAAAAAATTAGCTCTGTCCCTTGTTGTTGCAAGTAGTGTAACCACAGTTGGCTTTGCAAACCCAAATGGTTCAGGAATCTTTGAGCGAGAAATACTTAGCGACAGTTTTGTAGGTAAACAAACGTCATCTTTAGAAAATATAACAAAAGATATTTTCATTTCTGAAGATAATACGGACACCACATATACTAAAAATTCATTCGATGTTTCAACGTTATTTGAAACCAAAAAAACAAAAACAGTAGAAAGAAATGATCTTTTCCCGACACAGAAAGTTTTAACGGCAAGTTCTTTGGAGGATAGCAGCTCATTTTTACCTGCTCACACGGAGCAAGAAACAGTAACTGACCTGGAAGCTACACTATTTAATAGTGCTGTGATGCAGAAAAACGCTGAGACGGTACGCCTTGAACAGGCAAAGCTAAAGCAAGCTATAGAAGATAAAGAACATGCAGAACGTCTTGCTGAACAGAATATAGAAGCTCAGAAACTTTACGAAAATTTCATGGCCCAAAGAAATGCGCCATCAAATTTTAAAGTTTTCGGTGACTATGCTTACTCTGCTGGTAAACTTGCGCTATACATAGCAGATTATGCAGCGCGTAGCTTGCCAGGAGCTTATTTTGCAACTTATATGGGCATTGAGCTTTTAGAAATAGGCGTATCTTATGCTGGATATGTAACCGCTGCTGGTCTTACAACGTGGTATAGCGGTGGTAATATAGGTGCCGGACAAGCAGCTGGAAATGCAGCCTATTTAGCAATTGAAACCGGGTTTAATTTTTGTCATAAATTTTTTCCTGGCTTGGAATATGTAGCTGCCGCTTTTGTTGCCAGAGACGTAAAACCGGTTATCAACTTTACGCTTGATAGAGCGCCAGCAGTTGTAGATACAGCTACGTCCATGGCGTCATCTGCGATGTCTATGGCATCCTCTGCTATGTCTTACTTTCGATCTTACTGGTCATAAGATATAAAAGTTAATCGATTACTTTAAAAGGGGCTGGTTTTCCAGTCCCTTTTTAGTTCCCAAAAATCCTTACCCGTTACTCTTCTATACAATTTAGCAGAGCGGTGGAGGCAGATCGTAAGGGGTTAGAAGCTGTCAGATGGCAAGTTGTTGTACCTTAATATCTGACGTTTTCTATGGGCAATAATATAACTGGCAAATTCTTATCGGAGTTTGGCATAATACAGTTTCAGTATTAAGACAGGTTCTAAAGTTGAAGGAGATCATACTTTGAGTTGCTTAAAGACCCTCACCCGGCATTCTAGGACTGATGTAGACATCAGCGGTGCCAGGAATCAGCACATGAAAAAGAATGTTGTATTTCTGATCCCTGGCCACTGGTTTCTGCCTCCTGGACACCCCCCTGCTGATTTTTCATCCTTACAACTAAGAAAATGTGAAGATATTCAAGGGTTATAGGGAAATGGATTTGGAAGTCTGACGGAGACCTCTTCGTCAGATTTCCCGTTAGATTCCCCGTTAGATTTGAAGTCTAGCCGGGTGAAATTAAGCTTAAGGGAAGCGTTCAAGATGAGTCAGAATAATATGTCAGATGGCAAGTTGTTGTGCTAAGCTTTATTGTCTTTCTTCTCTTATGTATGATAAAAACAAATTATTGTTTTAGAATCAGAATCACGAAAGAACACGGATGAAAATTGCTACGTGGAATGTCAACTCCGTTCGAGCTCGGCTTGGAAATGCGTTGGCATGGTTAGGGGAGTTCCACCCCGACGTCGTCTTGTTGCAAGAAATCAAGTGTGAGGAAGCCGCTTTCCCAAAGGGTCCCATTGAAGATATGGGGTATAACATCGCCATTGCAGGTCAAAAAACCTATAATGGTGTGGCCATATTGGCAAAATCTCCCATTGAAGATGTGGTTTGTGGCTTGCCCACCTTTTTAGAAGACGAGAATAGCCGGTACATTGAGGCTGTTGTCGGAACCATGCGGGTGGTTTCTGTATATGTTCCCAATGGCCAGGCTGTGGAGAGCGAGAAATATCAGTATAAATTGACATTTTTGGAAAGATTACGCGAACATCTGGCTTCTATTCTTTTATTTGAAGAAGCGACAATTATTGGAGGGGATTACAATATCGCCCCTGAAAAAAAAGATGTAAGCCAGCCTGAGCTGTGGGAAGGTGAAATCTTGTGCTCACCCAAGGAACGGCAACAATTTCAGTCGCTTCTCCACCTAGGGTATTATGATGCCTTACGGCTTCATCATACGGGTCCTGGCCCCTATTCTTGGTGGGATTATCGCAGTGGCGCTTGGGAAAATGACAATGGGTTACGCATTGACCATCTTTTGCTCTCGCCTTTAGCTGCAGATCGCGCCCAATCATCAGGCGTTGATCGAAATACCCGTGGTATAGAGAAGGCATCAGATCATGCGCCTGTGTGGTGTGAATTAGGGGAAAAGTAGCGATATTGAGCTTTACGAAATAATTCACTATTATGATTTAAATATTGCAGAAAAGGAATGGCATTATGGAATTAACAACGAAGCAAGTTGCGCGTGTTGCAGCGTTGGCGCGCATTCGGGTTACAGAAGATGAATTACCTGCTATAGGACAGGACCTGTCGAGTATATTTCACTGGATTGACCAATTAGAGTCTGTTGATGTAACAGGCGTTGAAAATTACACAGATTCATATCCGCAATCTATACCTGAGAGGGAAGATGTTGTTAATGATGGGAATTGCGTAGAGGCGATATTATCAAACGCGCCAGAAAAGGCCCACAATATGTTTTCTGTTCCTAAAGTCGTTGAGTAGGGGAGAAGGTAATGACGACTTCACTCACAAAATTATCCTTAACTGCTGCGCGTGATGGGCTTTTAAATAAAGAATTTACAGCCCAAGAACTTACAACAGCGCATTTGGATATCATGGCTGAAAAGCGAAATCTCAATGCCTATATCACAGAAACATCGGAGTTGGCCTTAGAACAAGCAAAAGAATCAGATGCGCGGCTGGCGGCAGGAACACAAGGCGCTCTTGAAGGACTTCCCATTGCTGTTAAGGATTTGTTCTGTACGAAAGGCGTGCGGACAACTGCAGGCTCAAAGATACTCGATAATTTTATTCCCCCTTATGAATCCACCGTAACGCAAAATTTATGGAATGCAGGTGCAGTTATGTTGGGAAAGCTGAACATGGATGAATTTGCTATGGGTTCGGCGAACCTTAATAGTGCTTATGGCCCTGTGTTAAACCCCTGGCGTCGGATGGACGCTCCTGCAAAAGAACTCGTACCAGGAGGATCCTCTGGCGGGTCAGTTGCCGCTGTTGCTGGTCATATGGCTTTAGCAGCAACAGCATCCGATACGGGGGGATCAATCCGTCAGCCTGCTGCATTTTGTGGGGTGGTTGGAATCAAACCAACCTATGGTTTGTGTTCTCGTCGTGGAATGATCGCCTTTGCGTCTTCACTAGACCAGGCGGGGCCAGTTGCGCGTACCGTGCGGGATGCCGCTTTGATGACGCAAGTCATGGCAAGCCACGATCCTTGGGATTCAACATCTCTCAATGTTGACATTCCTGATTACTTGAGCAATATCACCAGCGATGTTCGGGGTTTGCGAATTGGGCTGCCAAAAGAATATCGCGAAAACCTATCCGAAGAAATGAGCACTCTTCTGCAAAAAGGCATTGATTGGTTAACGACAGCTGGTGCTACAATTCATAATGTTTCGCTGCCTATGTCACCGTTTGCACTACCAACTTATTACGTGATTGCTCCAGCAGAAGCTTCATCAAACCTCGCCAAATATGATGGATTGCGGTATGGTTTGCGGATTCCTGGACACTCTTTGGATGAAATGTATGAAAATACCCGCCGTGAAGGTTTTGGTCCTGAAGTGCGTCGGCGCATTCTCATTGGTACTTACGTTTTATCGGCAGGTTATTACGATGCTTATTATTTAAAAGCTCAAAAGGTGCGCACCCTTATTGCCAAGGATTTTGAGCGTGTTTTTCAAGAAGTAGACGTTTTGTTGACCCCAACAACCCCTACAGAAGCTTTTCCTATTGATGAAAAGCCCGTTGATCCAGTCACCATGTACCTGAATGATATTTTCACGGTTACCGTTAATCTGGCTGATTTACCTGGCATATCCGTTCCTGTTGGTTTATCAAAAACAGGCTTGCCTCTTGGGCTGCAGCTCATTGGACCGAAATTGTCAGAACAACGTTTGTTTAATACGTCGTTAGCTTTAGAAGAGGCGGCCAGATTTGAAGAGCAAGTTAAAAATCTCCACAAGGGAGCGTAAAGAAACATGTCAAAGAATTTGATTGAAGGAAGAACAGGTCTTTGGGAAGTTGTGATTGGCTTGGAAGTTCATGCCCAAATTGTTTCCCGTTCCAAGTTGTTTTGCGGGTGTTCAACAGACTTTGGAGCAGAGCCGAATACCCAAGTGGGATTTTTTGGCGCCAGTATGCCAGGCATGTTGCCCGTTTTGAATCACGCTTGTGTTGATCAAGCCATTAAGACGGGCTTAGGCTTAAATGGCAAAGTGAATTTGGTCTCTGTCTTTGACCGGAAAAACTACTTTTATGCTGATTTGCCCTCTGGCTACCAGATCTCTCAATTCACCCATCCTATTGTAACAGGCGGGTATTTGGATATTGATTTAGAAGACGACGAAACCAAACGAATTCATCTAACAAGAATTCACATGGAACAAGATGCGGGCAAAAGCATCCATGATTTACATCCCAGTAAAACCTATATTGATCTCAATCGATCAGGTATCGCCTTGATGGAAATTGTCTCTGAGCCAGAAATGCGCTCCTCAGCGGAGGCCATGGCTTATATGAAGAAGTTGCGCACGATTTTAAGATATCTTGGCACATGTGATGGTAACATGGAGCAGGGCAGTTTGCGAGCTGACGCGAACGTATCTTTGCATCGCCCTGGTACGCCTTTTGGAACACGCGCGGAAATCAAAAACGTCAACTCTGTGCGATTTGTTGGCCAAGCTATTGAATATGAAATCTATCGTCAGCTCGAAATTTTGGAGGATGGGGGTGAAGTTAAACAAGAAACACGCCTCTTTGACCCAACAAAAGGGGAGACGCGATCCATGCGTAATAAGGAAGATGCCCATGATTACCGCTATTTTCCTGACCCTGATTTACGCCCATTAAGGTTAACGCAGGAACGAATCGAGGCCGTTCGAGCAACCATGCCAGAGTTACCGGATGTAAAAAAAGCAAGGTTGATGGCTGATTTTGGTTTGTCGCCCTATGACGCGGGTGTTATTGTTGGCGAGCAAGAAATAGCCACTTTTTATGAACAAACTGTTACTGCTTCCAAAGCAAAGGAGCATAGCCAAGCTGCCAAGATGATTGCCAACTGGCTCATGGGTGAAGTGTTTGCTGCGCTCAATCGGGATAGTAAAACGATTGAAACTATGTCCTTGCCAGCAGCCCATTTGGCTCAATTGGTTGATCTTATCCTGGATGATACTATTTCTGGCAAAATTGCCAAAGATGTGTTTGCCAAAATGTGGGAAAGTGGCAAGGAACCTGGCGCATTGGTGGATGAGTTGGGTTTGCGTCAAATCTCCGATACAGGCGCTATTGAAAAAGCGATTGACGAATTATTGGCAAAGGATGCTGCCAAAGTGGCCGAATACAAAGCAGGGAAAGAACAGCTGTTTGGCTATTTCGTTGGTCAAACCATGAAAGCTATGCACGGAAAAGCTAATCCTGGCGTGGTCAACGGGCTGTTAAAGAAGAAGTTGGGGTAAATTGGGCCTGAACGCGTACTACTCAATTGTTGAATCCCCCGCCGCTTGTTGCGTGTATACCTGTTTAGCTGTTTTTTTCGACACGCGTTTACGGCAGGGGTTTTTCTTACTCTTTTCGTTACGCGATCTTATTTGTGATTTTTCGAATTGTTAATAATGCTAAATTATCTGCCGAAAGATTGCTAAATTGTAATCCATGTGGATAACCTACTTTTTGATTGATTTTTTCAATAAAATCATCAGCATTAACATTTTTAAAAACACCGCCTAACAAATACACAGGAAATTGAGGCAGATTTGTATTCATAACGGCATTTTTTACAAGGTCAGCTAATGCAGCAGCATTTATATCAATAATATTCAAGCAGCGTTCATCTTCTAGTTCATAGGCTGCTTTAAAAACAAGAGGGCAAATTTTAGCAATATCTGAAGACTCCAACTTGTCTGGGGGCGTCAATTCCTTATTGTAAAAGCGCCGAATTGCTTGGCTTGGTATGTCTAGTTTAAGGAGTTGACATATGTCTTGCGTCAACGCAGAAGATTTGCTTTTTTCGAATTCTTTTCCAGTAGCTACTTGATTGAATCCTTCTTTAGCTGCTATTTGGTAGCCTAATTTCCCAATGTAAAAACCACTACCTTCATCTCCAAGGACCGGTCCAAGCCCTCCGCTACGCTTTTCTTCTGTTAGAGTTTTGCTGAAGCAAATTGATCCTGTTCCTGCAATAAGAAGGGCTCCTTGCTCTCCTATATTCTGCTTAGCAAGGTCAACCTCTGAGAACAAGGCAATACGAGAAAGAGGAAAGCCAAAAGAAGCGACCAATTCTTTAAGAAGGGGTATCTTATCGGGATTACTGGCAAGGCCTGCGAATCCACCCACCAAGGCAATGACCGAATCTTTAATGCCTGAAAGCCCCTGTTTTGGGGAGCCAATTTTTAAACCATCAAAAAGACCGGCTAAAGTCGTTTTAGTTCGCTCAAATCCGACTGTGTTAATATTGGTAGGGCCTGCGATTAATTCATATTTCGTTTTATCCCCCTGTTCTGGTTGGAGTTCAAGTTCGAGGATTTCAGAAGATTTTGAATGGATCACCTGAAGGGAAGTTTTAGACCCGCCACCATCAACGCAAAATACGTAATCTGCACCTCTTATAGTTTCTTGCGTAATATTCCGTAAATCTTGAATGGAAATTTGCGTTGCGTAGGACGGAAGAAAGAAAATTATATTAAGCAATATACTGCAAATAAATCGAATTTTCATGTTAGCCTCCTTAAAAAAGTTTTTACTTTCATATTCTCCCTTAAATGAAAGAAATCGTATCGGTGAAAATTATTAAAATTTCACTTTTACTTTTTGATCAACAAAATGTTTTAAAAGGACTGCTAGTGACATATACGGGTAATTAGGTTGGCTTAACTTTCAGTATTGGTTTTTTGCTCATAAACTGTATCAGTTGGATCATAGGGATGTGTCCCCATCTCAAATGCAAGAGTATACTCTAGTGCTTGATAAGCATGGCCCAGATTGGGCTTAAGGGTAATCAAGTGGCCAGTCTCTACTACAATTTCTTCAATATCAGGTTGACCTGGCAGCCAGTAATATAGCTTCATTTTCCCTTGAATTATATACATTGTCTCACTTTTGGTGAGGTGATAATGATTGCCTCTGATTCCAGCGTTAGGGAGAAACTCTAAGACAGCAACCGTATTGATAGATTTGGTTGAGTTTAAGAAGACTGATCTCCCCTTATCGTTGCTCATGATATTAAGGTATACAGGTGAGGTAATTTCTGTGTGTTGTGGATCTAATTTCTGGATTTGTAAGAGTGAGTTAATCATTTTAACTGTGACATTTTTTAAAATGGCGTCCCCAACGGGATTCGAACCCGTGTTGCTGCCTTGAAAGGGCAACGTCCTAGGCCTCTAGACGATGGGGACAGCTTCCTTGTTTTTAGCGGTATCTGGGAATTAAATCAAGTGTAATGATGGTCTTTTCTCAATTATTTGTAAATGTGTGCGCAATGCGATGCGTCTCCTTAACCTTAAACCTTGAGAACATCAACCCGTTCGTGTGATTGTTCCTGCAGAAGCAACTTGCGAAGGGATAACAGGATTATCTGCGATATCCTTTTCGATTTGTTGTTTTACCCGCTTAAAATCTGCCAAATCTTTGGCATTTAGCTTGGTGGTCGGCATCTGTTTAATGCTTTGGGGGTTGACGTGAACATTATGGCGTAAGACTTCGTAATGTAAGTGAGGACCTGTTGTACGGCCAGTTGCGCCCACATTCCCGATAATTTGATTTTGACGAACCCTTTCGCCAGGCTTAACCTTCATTTTGCTTAAATGCGCATAAGCTGTGCTAAACTCACTGTTATGCTTAATCATGACGTAATTACCGTAATTTCCCCAATAACTTGCCTTCACCACGACGCCATCCCCAGCAGCACGGACAGGTGTTCCTGTGGAAGCGCTGAAATCAACACCTTTGTGGTGTTTTGAATAGCCAAGGATGGGATGAATGCGACGACCAAACTTGGAAGTAACTCGCATTTTTGAAGGGTCCATGGGGGTCTGTAACAATGTTCTGACAACATTGACACCGTTGGCATCATAGTAACCAGGAGATCCTTTTACAGGCTGAAAACGGTAGATACGCCTGACATTGTCTTTGCGGGTATTTTTTCCACCTGGCGCAAAAGATACATATTTTAAATTGTCTGCCCTTACGATATTTCCATTGGTATCTTGGTAGGCATCATAAACAATCGTAAAAGGGTCGCCTCGAACAGGGTCATGTTGCCAGTTAATATCATAGGCAAGGGCGTTTATAGCTTCTCGCACAACTTGGGCAGGTACCCCTCTTTTTAATGCCGCTGCGTAAAAACTCGAATCTATAGTACCTTCAATACGTTTTTGAACTTTCTTCAAAGCAATTTGATATTTTTTTGCTGTAAAAGTGCCGTCGTCACCTTCAAGGGCAATTTCATTTTCATGGGAAGCTTTGAATGATAATCCTAATAAAGTCGCTGCTGTTTTAGATGAATTCTTATTGTAACGAACATTGATTTCTTGACCAACCTTCATTTCCCTAAGGTCATACACGCGTTTTATTGCTTCTATGGCACGGATTGCTTCTTCTCTGTTAACGCCGATTTTATTTAGCATCGACATCATTGTATCTCCGCTGGAGATTTGAAGAACTGCTTCTTTGAGTTCAACTTCGTCTGCACTTTGCGTTGGACACGTAATTTGTTCGGCAAGTTCGGTAAGATCAGTGGGTGTTGACTTTATATCTTTTTGAGGAGCAATAAGCTCGTTGGAGCTACTTGTTAAAAGGTGAGGTTTCGTTTGGTGTTCATGAATGGCTATACTGGTAGCCAGGAGAAGAAAACATATCCCAGAGAGTTGTGTACGAGAAAAAGATATCAAATAACCCCTCCCTAAAAAAGTAATTGCAATTTCAAATTCTAATATTCACCCACACAGCATAGGTGTCGTCGAATAGTTAACAAACAGTTAACGACTTCTCCTAACAATGCCAACTCTTGCTGCGCTTGTCAAGCTGCGACAGGATTTTTTTTAGCCCATTACAGGGTTTGGGAATTAAAATTTTAGATGAAGATCGGGTTGTTTAACTTTTACCCTCAATGTCCTGCAGATCCACCATCTACAGCTAAATCTTTAGGAGAGTCATCTTTATGGGTGGTCTTAATGGCAGCATCAAGCTCCGTTTGAGTGCATAGTCCTAGTTGAACAGGGTTGCGAGGCTTAATATTACTTGTGTTCCAATGGGTTCGCGTGCGAATGGATTTAATCATGGGTTTGGTTGTCCCCAATAATTGACAGATTTGGGTGTCTGTTAAATTGGGGTAAAATTTTAAAAGCCAGGCAATGGCATCAGGTCGATCCTGTCTTTTGGATACAGGTGTATACCGTGTTTTTTTCTTACCTAATAAAGAATCAGCCGTAACGGGAGGAGTCAGTTGAAGGTGCGCTGATGAATCAGCCTCGCAGCGCTTAATTTCCTCTGCTGTAAGTTGTTGGGAAGTAATAGGATTAAACCCAACCATGCCAGTAGAAGATTCACCATCCGCAATAGCTTGAATCTCAAGAGGGTGGATGTGACAAAACTCTGCAATTTGGTCAAAAGTTAACCCTGTATTCTCAATTAGCCAGACAGCGGTTGCTTTAGGCATCAAAGGCATCTGCATATTATCTCTCCACACATAAATTTGGATATCATTATGTTTTTTTAGTACTACGCTTTAGGGGAAATAGCTATCGTTTTCTTCTTTCCAGGTCTAAAAAAGAGAAGGGCTAACAGGGAAAGTGTTGCTACACTAAAGCTCAACAAGAATGTTAAGCTTTCTCCATAAAGATGGGCAACGGTTCCCCAACAAGCGCCCCCCACGATGACAGATATTCCATTAATTAAATAAAATACGCCGAACCCTGTTCCTCTGAGATCCTCGGGGACTAAATCAGCAATGAGGGAAGAAAAAATGTTTAAGGTAATCCCCATTTGACAACCCCAGAAAAGAACACCAATAAACAAGATGGTTAGATTGGGCGCAAAAGTAATAAAGAGATCAGCAAGCATTAACGCCACAATGCCAACAATTAATAAGCTATAGCGTCCAATTTTATCAGATATAAGACCAATAGGAAAAGAACACAGACAATAGGTGATGTTATATAAAATCATAATGAAAGACGCATAGCTTTTGGGTAAACCAAAATTTTTATGGGCGTCAAGGACAATGAATGTTTCGCTGACACGGGCTAACATAAAGATGCCTACAACAATCATGAGAGTCCAATATTCTTTCCCCAATCGACCTAAATCTGACCAATGGATGGGATGGCGCTCTTCATGTTTGCTAACCTGAATATCGTTTTCATAGTGGGCATGCTTTGGTTCTTTAACGGCAAAATATAAGATGGCTAAAGCAATGCTTGCTGGAATAGAAGCAAGGAGAAAGACCATCCGGAAATTATCTGTCGTATAGGACATGGCCACCATCGCTAACAAGGCGCCAGAAATAGACCCAATAACACCAAGGCTGCGTTGAAGCCCATAACAGGCGCCCCGATGTCCCGGAGGTGCAACGTCACCCACAAGAGCGTCACGTGGTGTAGACTGGATGCCATTCCCAAGTCGTTCAATGATTCGTGATGTGAAAATGCCTGCAAAACTGGAGGAGATACCAAGTAATGGCTTGCTAATTGCGGTTAGGGTATAACCGATCAACATAATATTTTTGCGTTTTTTGAGATAATCGCTCAAAACCCCTGAAAACAATTTCATAAAGAAGGATAAGCCTTCAATTGTGCCCTCTAGCAACCCGATCCAGACAGAAGTAACACCTATGACGGTACTTAAGTAAAGGGCATTTAGGCTGTAAACCATGATGACGGAAATATTTATAAGGCACATTGCAGCCCCTAAAGCCCAAATGGTGCTGGGGATAATTTTGGGAGAAAAAAGGGAAGAGAAAATTCGGGAAAAACAGGAAAAAGAAGATTCTGGTGTTCGCTTAACTGGTTTGTGGATTAGCGACATCCCATCCCCGCTTGTGTCATTACCTGCATCCTCGCGCAACAATACGTGCGTTTTGACTTAGCGGTCACTGGAGAGTAATCACCATCCAAAACTCACAAAAACTTACATTTATTATTCGTTTTTTTCAGGCATACAATATTTTGCCTAAAAGAAACTTACTCTAAATAAACATTCTACGCAATAGTTTTATGATGCCTATCTCTCTTTTTTGGCATTAAGAATAATAAAAAGACCAAAGAAATAATGGCTACAACTAAAGAAAATAGGTAGGTAGCGCTTGAGCCGAAGACTTGGGCAACGATTCCGCCACAAGTGTTCGCCAAAAAAGCGGATGCTCCCCAAATAAGATAGTAAACGCTTAAAGCCGTTCCTCGAAGGTCATCGGGGGAATTGTCTGCGACAAGAGCCAAAAACATGCTTTGGTGAACCCCCATTTGGAAGCCCCATATAGCAATACCGACAAATACAGTTGTAAGGTTTGTAGCCAACGCAAGAATTAAATCTGAGACAATGAGGATGACAAAACCCAGGGCTAAAAGGTGGTAGCGGCTCATGCGGTCAGAGAGAATCCCCACGGGAAAAGAAGACAGAGAGTGCGTTGCATTAAATAAAAGAAAAATAAGGGGGGCATCCGCTTCCAGCAAACCAAAACTGAGGTGAGCATGTAAAACCATAAAGGGTTCACCCACTTGGGCAATCATAAAGATAGCAACAACTCCCATAAGCATCCAAAATCGGCGTCCCAACCGTGGAAGATCCGCCCAGTGAATTGGGTGACGGGGCTGGTGATCCTTCGGGTGCAGGTTCTTTTTTGGTTCTTTAATAAAGATGAGAACAATCAAAACAGCAATAATTGCTGGAACGGTGGCGAGCCAAAAAAGTTGTTGATAGTTATTGCTGCTTTTGTGCATAAAATGCCAAGCAATAAAGGCACCAGCGAAGGATCCGGCAATTCCTAATCCGACCCGCAGTCCATAGCAAGCACCCCTGCTTTTGGCTGGAGCAATATCCCCAACCAAAGCATCGCGTGGCGTGGCTTGAACACCATTTCCAATGCGCGCAATGACACGATAGACAAAAACACCGCCGAAAGTGGCCCATACAGCAATAACGGGATTACTAATAGCGATGAGGATATACCCGATTGTTACAAACGCTTTTCGGCGGCGTAAATAATCACTTATAACCCCGGCAAATGTTTTAATGGCGAAGGATAATCCTTCAATAAATCCTTCCAAAAACCCAATCCACCCGATGTCTACGCCCACGACAACTTTTAAGTACACAGCGGCTATGGAGCGGACCATGACGGAAGAAGTATTGATAAAGAAAACGCCCCACCCTATACCCCAAATTTGCCTGGGGATAGAAAAAAGTGTCGATTGATGGGATGTCGTATTTGGCATCAGCACTCCAGGGCCTTAAAATTAATAATGAAAAACTGTGGTTGCTACACGAGTGGCTAATAAGCAATCTCGTCTAAAAGACTTGATCGTAAAATTTATTGAAAAAAAAGCGTGGTAATAGCCCCTTACTACGTGTGCGTGTTGAGAAGAGAAGTAAGTCATAATCAATTCAAACACTTTAATGTTAGCGGGTCTATTAGGGAAAGTACCGTTGATAATACAATATCACTAACTTTGGTTAAGTTTAATATGGTGAGATCAACAGCTCATCTTATATTGGGACATTGGCGCAAATAAGGGTTGCTTGTCAAGCCTTCAGTCGTGGTATTCTTATCAGATGACAAATTTTTTGAATCAGATTCTACCGAAGGAAATTATCCGCCACTGACGGGATAATGATATTCTTCAAGCGGCGTTTTATGATCTCTGATTGTAGGGTCGCCTGCCATCATGATTTCAAGAAGTTCCCTGTGTTGATCCTGGTTCATATCTGATAGTTTTGGGATTTCGGGCAGCTTCCTGGTTCTAAATACCTCTGCGATTCTGGCCTGAGAAACCTTGACCCGTAAGGCAAGAGACAATTCACCCTTCCTGACAGCTTTCAGATAGAGTGACTGAAGATCGCGAAGAGCTTTCTCCTCCGTCACTTGGCTTTTTTTATTTTTACTCCCTAAAGGTCGCCCTTTACTCAATTTGTTGCCGACCTGAAATTGATGGGACTTAAGCAATTTATTGTCTGGTGTATCATTTTGATTCATTTTTAATACTCTCCTTAAAGCTAATTTTATTCTCTGAGATTTCAAAATTTAACGGGGAATCTAACGGGAAATCTGACGGAGATCTCTCCGTCAGATTTCCAAACCCATTGCCTTGTAAGCCTTGAATATCTTCACATTTTCTTGGTCGTAAGGATGAAAAGTTAGCAGGGGGTGTCCAGGAGTCAGGGCTGATGTATACGTCAGCGGGATCAAGGATCAGAAATACAACATTCTTTTTCATGTTTTGATTCCTGGCACCTGATACCGCTGCTGTATACACCAGTCCGGAATGCCAGGCGAGGATTTTTAAAAAATTCAAAGCATATCTCCTTCAATCTTAACGTTGAACTCGTATTATGCCAAATTTCCATAAAAATTAGCTACTTTTTATATTGCCCATCCGCTATCACGCCACTCGCTACGGCTTGGTTTGTGACAACGAAATTTGAAAAATTTTTCGAGTGATAAGCATGGCAGTTTGTTATTAGCTGAAAGATTTATTGAGTTGTGTGAAAGTCTTAGGGTGTCGTCAAATGAAACTTATAAGCATACCTGTGGGACGTTTTGATGCTTAAAGTTACTTTTGAGGGGCTTCCCAAATCTTGATGAGCTCTTTCATAAGTTCTTGAAAAGCCTGTATTTTTAAGGAACCTTCGAGTCGCTTATGATAAACCAGGTAATAGGGAATTCTACGGCTTGGCATGTCTGGGAATACATCAACTAATAACCTTTGATCCAAGAGGTCTGCGTCATACCAGAAGCTGCCGATACCCAAGCTGTTGAGTAGGGCCTTGCGCAAAGCCAATCCATTATTTACATCTATAAAATTCTTGTATTTCGAATCCTTGACAGGATCCCCCGTTAAATGCAGGTTAAGAGATTGGGCAATTTCCGACGTATCTCCGCTAAAAATAATCATATTATGATGGTATAAATCTTCCAAGGTTTTGGGCATACCACGAGCTTCAAGGTAAGAAGGAGCAGCATAAAATCTTAAGTCCATATTATACAAATGATGCTGAATCAAGTCAGAATCAGAAGAGTGGGTGGGGATAATACCAACATCCGCATCTCCAATTTTAAATTGAAAAATATCTGTAATAGAAGAAATTTTAAAGCAAAGTTTCGGATATTTAAGGGAGAAAAGAGGAAGATGATCTAAAATTACCTGCCCCGCTCCAACACCTGCCATAATCTTTAAAGTTCCGTGAGCTTCAGAACCTTTTTCCCTAATTAACATTGTGTCCTGTTCTAATTGGCCAACAATACGTTCACATAACGCAAAATATTCTTGTCCTTGTTCCGTAAGCGCAACGCCTCGGGAATGACGGTTAAAAAGCGCCATGCCAACTTCTTTTGACAAAGCCGTCATCTGACGGCCAAGGTTTGGTTGTGTCGTCTTAAGCTCTTTGGCAGCTGCGCTTAAGTTCCCGATACGCGCAACGACAAGAAAAGAGCGGAGATGATTTAAATTGAAATCCATTTGAACGTATACCTTAAATGTAGTGTCTATAAAGCTATATTAAATAAGTATATTCAAGATATGCACAAATGAAAAGAAAAATCTTATAATTCACATTGTTATGACTTTACCTGTATACTGCGCTCTATTTGTGAAAGTATGCAGGGGCATGGCTTTGATTAATTTTTAGTTCACACGTCATATTTTTCATTTTAAGCTCCATGGGTTAAAGAGTTGGGGCATAATTAAATAAAAATTAATAATGCTATAGCAAATTGTTCAATTAATTATCCCTTCACAGCTATGACATAACCGATTACAATTTACTTAATCAACAAAATTTTTAATTTAATTTTATATATTAAATAATTAATAGAGGAGAAGTTGAGAAGTTTGACGAATAAGAAATTGAATAAATACAAATATTAGATAGATCATCGGAGTAAGTGCGACAAAATCGCATGTCTCAGTTTGCGGAATAGTATATGTTTTATTGGTATGTTTACTATTAAAAATTTGTTCTTTTCTTGTTTTGTGGTATTTAAACAATAAAATGCTGTTATTCATCTATTATATGAATAAAATTAAATTGTTCTGATAAATTTTAGAATAAAATTACCTGCACAAACACTCTAAGCTGTCTTCAAATGCTCTTTAAACTCTTCCAAAAGAGTTATGTAGAGCTTACGCTTGAAGGAAACAATAAGGTTAGGGAGTTCAGAAGCATCAACCCACTGCCAAGCGCAGAATTCTGGATGGCGGGTGTTGATGTTGATTTCAGAATCTTCACCCAAAAATTCAACTAAGAACCATTTTTGGGTTTGACCATAAAAACGCCCGCCCCACAAAATCTTGTGAAGTTCTTCTGGAAAATCATAGGAAATCCACCCACGAGATTCCTGAATAAGCCGCACATTTACGGTTCCAATCTCTTCTTTCATTTCACGTAATGCGGCTTGCCAGGGGGTTTCGGTACTGTCAATGCCCCCTTGCGGCATTTGCCAGGTATTGGGCCCAATAAGTTGATCAGAATCTTGGCGTTGGCCGACCCACACTTTCCCTTCATGATTTAAGATCATCACCCCCACACCTTTGCGGTAGGCGATATGATCTGGGTTAACATGGATCCTGTCGGTTGGCATTTGGCGTACCTTAATTGTTCCTGGAAGCATCCAGTGAAAATTCTTGTGTTTGTAACCCGGCAACCGTCACAAGTTTTACGTCATGCTTGCCAAATGTCTCTATCCATTCCGGCAGTGCATTCGTAAATGCTGGAATGGCAGGTACATTTACAATAACCATACCATTTTCTTTGGCATTTTGAATAACTTTTTTAATAAAATCATCTTTTTCGCTAAGGTTTGCAGTTATGGGCAATGTCAAGTCAACTTGAAGACAAGAGATGTCTAAGGCTTTACAAGTGCTTTTGATTTGTGAACGTATCGTTGTATTCGGGTCGACAAATAAACTGCCGTGATTTTTAATTTCCTTTAGCACAGGTTCCAGATCTACTTTGGATGCAGTGAATTTGGATCCATGATCCCCAATCAAGCCTGTGCCACGGGGTATTTTCTCCAAAATAAGTTTTGTCTTTTGAACATTATCTTCTTCTTTAGCACCTACTAATACAGTGTAGGGTCCCGGATCGGGATTTGGATAAGCGTTTGGTTCCATGGGGAAATTTACAAATGCTTGATATCCCAGAGTTGCTGACCGTTGAATCTGTTCAGTAAGATTCGGACTATAAGGACTAAACACGAGGGTAACATTCTTATCAACCGTTGCTAAGATATGTTCTGTCCAAGTTTTGTTTAACCCAAGGCCGGTAAGAAAAATAACAATGAAAGGGCGGTTCTTTTTAACAGAAGGCTCATAATAGCGAGAGGGAAGGGCGGACTCAAGAAGTGTCCAGGGGCTTTTTGCATCAGAAGCAAGGTCTTCATCTGCAGATTCTTCCTCGTCATCATCATCTTCCTCCTCTTCCTTTTTTTCATCCTGAAATGGTTCCGTGTCCTTAGGCAGGGTTGTCAGAACTTGCTTTTGAGGGTGGATTTCTGTATTGACGCTTCGCTCTTTCCAAAAATGTTTACTCCCCACAACCAGAATCAGGGAGAGGGTGATGCCAAAAAGAAAAATGAATCGAAACGTCCTATTCGTTTTCTTGCAGATTGTTAAATAAAAGGAAAATAATCTTTTCATAGTCGATTTTTAACAGCCCATAAGCCTTGAACAAGGTCAATAGCACGTTGAAGTTGTTTGTCATCTAATTCATTAGTTTTTTCATACTCACGCAAAAGGTCAGGGGCAGGGGGCGCTAAAAGAATATCAGGTTGTACGCCTTTGTCTTGAATTTCTTCACCTTTCGGGGTGTAGAATCGAGCAATAGTCACTTTAATGATGCCATAATTGTCGATGGTAAAGTGATCTTGGATAGATCCTTTTCCAAAGGTCTTCTCACCAATCAAAACAGCCCGATTGTTATCTCGAAGGGCGGCAGCGACAATTTCCGAGGCTGAGGCTGATCCTTGGTTGATCAGAATGGCAATAGGGATACCTTTCAAGAGGTCCGCACCACTTGCCTTATAGGTATTATTGCGATCTGCATGTCGGCTTTTAATTTGTACGATGGTTCCAGAGTCGAGAAAAAGGTTTGCAACAGAAACAGCTTGTTCTGTACTTCCGCCTGGATTGTTGCGTAAATCCAATACAAGTCCTTGAAGGTTTTTATGCAAATTCTTTTGAATGGCTTCAATGGCTTTTGTTAACTTGTCTGTCGTTTGATCATTAAAATTACTGATGCGGATATAGCCAATATTTCCTTGGGTTCGATATTTTACAGGGTTCACAATAATCGTATCGCGGGTAACCCGTATCACAATAGGGGTAGCAGCTCCCCGACTAATTTTTAATGTAACGGATGTTCCTGGGTTTCCATGGAGTCGTTTGAAAACATCATTTACCGGAAGACCGATAACGGGCGTGCCATCAATATGTGTAATCAGATCGCCAGCTTTGATCCCTGCTTTTTGCGCAGGCATGTCATCCATCGGGGCAATGACTTTGAGTATACCGTCGATAAATAATACGTTTAGTCCCAAGCCCCCGAACTCACCTTTTTGAGAGTCTGTATAGAGCTTAAAAGACTCATTTGTAAAGAAACATGAATAGGGGTCTAGGGCTGCTAACATACCATTGAGAGCACCTTCCAACATCTTATTTTCATCAGGCTTTTCGACATATTCATCTCGAACCTTTTCCAAAACTTTAGATATAAGAGGCTCTGAAAAAGCAATAGGGTGCGAATCTGTTGTAGAATCTCGACAATTGGTCAGAAGTAGTGTTGTTACCATAAGAATAAGGCGCTGTTTGCGGGACATAATGGCTCTTTCCGTTACGCGTTAATTAAGGACAGTTTGCGGATCAATCGTTTGTTCCTGGCGCCATACCTCAAGGTATAACTTTGGTGCCGATTGAACGGTTGCATTGTTCTTTTTTGAAATCTTTTTTGGCATGCGGCCAATGGGATCCCCTCTATTTATATATTGCCCTGCAGTGCAATTCGTATGTAATGACTCCATTCCTGACATCATAATGAGAACATTTGAAGTTTGAATACTAATCATCTTACCTTGACCTTCCGCATAATCACCAGCGGAAATGATAAGACCAGAAATGGGTGAGACCACTTGTGCCTCAACTCTTGTGGTAAAAAGAATGCCTTGGGTATAGGCTGCCCACTCAGGATTTGTACTTTGATATGTTGGAATAACTTTTCCCACGACAGGCTTTTTTAAAATAAGTTCTTCTGTGTCATTTTGAGGAATTTCACCTGTGATAGCTTGAGGCTGGGGGCGGGTTATCTGCAGGGAATCAAGGTTATCTCGTTCTTCATAGTACTTGAAAGTAATCGTGCGAAGCTCTTCTTGTTTGCTCTCTAGTTGGGCACGAATCTGAGAGAGGATTTTAACTTTTTCAAGAAGTTGTTGATTGCGAAAATTAATTTCAGGCGTAACAGAGCGTATCAACATTGAACTATGAATAACATCTTCTGGTTTCGATGCGGATAGCATAGCAAGAAGAGGAGAATATTGCGTTGCATGGCGCAAATAATGAATGGTCTCCATAAGTCTTTGGTTATGATGATCCACCTCTTGTAAAATGCTGTTTTCTTCTGCACGAGCTTGGTCTAAGTCGTGCTCTACAGCAGAAAGCTGGTGTTCATAATTTTGGATGGCTGCTGCAATGCGTGCCAATTTCTCGGCAGTTTCTTTAGGAGAAAGCTTTTTTGGAGGGGGAGCGCCATAGGCAAGGGGAATCAACAAGATCAGGGTGAATAGAGTTTTAAGACATTCCATGAGCAAGTGCCTCCCTTATCAAAGGTTTTCCTGTCATGTCTGAAGGGATAGCTAGTCCCATAAGAGTCAAAATTGTTGGTGCAAGGTCACTTAACTGACCATCCACAATCTCCTTAATAGTCGTTGGTGCATTGACCAAAACAAGGGGAACAGGATTACAAGTGTGAGCTGTGTAGATATCACCTGTGGTTTCATCAACCATCTGCTCAACATTACCATGATCAGCTGTGATTACAAGGGCATAACCAGCTTCTTTTACAGCACTCTCCAAGCGACTCAAACAGTGATCAATCGTTTCAACAGCTTTCACAATGGCTTCTGGGACACCCGTATGACCGACCATATCCGTATTGGCATAATTGATGACAATTAAGGCGTAATCGTGGGTTGATCGCTTGGCCGTGATGGCCTCAACGACTTTATCTGTTACTTCTTTGGCTGACATTTCAGGTTGTAAATCATAAGTCGCAACATCGGGGGAGGGAACTAAGATGCGGTTCTCACCTGGAAGAACCTCTTCTCGTCCCCCATTGAGGAAAAAGGTGACGTGAGCATATTTCTCTGTTTCCGCAATGCGCAGTTGCCTCAATCCCGCGGCTGCTACTATGGCTCCTAACGGAGATGTTGCTTCTTCTTTTGTGAATAAAGGAGGAATCAGGGGAGTAAGTTTAGCTGAATACTCTCCCATGCCAAGGGCAGCGCCAAAAGAAATGGGGGGACCTCGATCAAAGGCTGCAAAATCAGGAGCGAGAAGGGCGCTCAAGATTTGTCGTACGCGATCCGCTCGAAAATTTACCATAATAAGGCCATCACCTTCTTTCACGCCTTGATAACCGTTAACACAGTGAGGGAGAATAAATTCATCTCCAACCCCTTGTTTATACTGATCTTTCAATAAAATTAGTGGATCATTGGTGCGTGGACCTTCGCCAAAAACAATTGTTCGATAAGCTTTTTCGATTCGATCCCAACGTTTGTCACGATCCATGGCATAATATCGCCCCCCAAGGGTGGAGAGAGGATGCTTGGTATTAGTACAAAATTCTTGCATATAAGAATAAGCGCTTTGGGGGGGAGTATCTCGACCATCCAAAATAGCGTGGATATGTAAAGGAATATTGTGCTTTGATAAAAGCTCAACAATAGCTTCCATGTGCGACTGATGGGAATGAACTCCACCAGGAGACAATAGCCCCATAACGTGACAAGCGCCGCCCGTCTTTTTTAATACATTGATAAACTGAGTCAATTTGGGGTTTGACGCCAGACTATCATCTTTAATGCTTTGATCAATCCTTGGCAGATCTTGCAAAATCACGCGTCCAGCACCAATGGTCATATGCCCAACTTCTGAATTGCCCATTTGCCCTGGAGGCAAACCTACAAATAACTCCGATGCTTGCAATTGGGCATGCGGATAAGTTTGCATAAAGCGATTCCAGGTGGGCGTATGGGCGATACTAATGCCATTAATCTGCGAAGCAGGTGCAATTCCCCAACCGTCCAAAATGCATAAAATGGTGGGCACACCGGGTAGCATAAGCAAAAATACTTCCTTGAGGAACTTTCTATCTAAGGACTATTACAGATTTTAGAACATTTGTCAGCTGGGCAGATCTTATCAGCGAGATAATTTTTTGAATCAGAGGTTTATTTAAGTCGCATAATATATCTTATGGAAAATAATGAAGACTGGATCTGATTATGGGATTACGGGGTTTGGGTTTTGAATTAATTCAGATAAATGCCAATGCCAAGTGGCTTGAGCGATAGAATTTACTTTCATTTCCTCCAGAAGTTGGATATTGAGGTTGTCATTCGTGTTTAAGATATAGGACGTGATGGTGTTTCCCTCTGATTTAATGATTCTTCTTAAAAATTTTCCCCCTTTTAGGTCTTCAAGGATACAGATTTGCCCCTGAAAATGGATGAAGTTGGATTTATTTGGGATTTTTCGTCCACACACGATATCACCTACATTGTAAAAGGGAGCCATCAAATTATCGGCGATATTTAGAAGCATATAGGCAGTATTCGTTGTAAAGGCATTTATTGTGTTCTGCAACCGGTCATCCTCATGATTGATCCTCTTAGGCTCAAGGATTGCTTGAATTTTGCCATAATACAAATAGTCAAAGCTGGCTTCATGGGCATCTTCCCCCAATGAAACAGCAAATAAGCTTGAAAAAAGATTGGAAAACAAAAGGGCTTTTTGAGGGGTTAGCTCCCTCTCACCCAATTCGATCGCCTTAAGAGTGTTGGGGCTTACCCCTGTTTTTTGAGCAAATGCAAGACGTGTCAATCCAACTTTGTTTCGTATGCTTTGGAGCCTGTTCCCACGTTCAATCAATAATTTTTGTTTATCAAGCATATTTTTGGTGCCGTTTAAATTGCATAAGATTAAAAGTTATTGTTGTTTTTTAGATAGTAACAGAAACCACGGATTGCCTCAATTATCTCTCATGAATGCCCATGTGAACAAAACCTAGAATTCGTGTGCGAGTATTTTTGTATGTTTATCAATCGCTTCCAGTTAAGAATTAAAGAGTTTATTATCGTTAATCAATGCTTGTAACTACTTTTAAGGGACAAGGTTATTTCTTTTCTTTCTCAAGGTGAGATCTCAGATTGTATAATTTTAAGAATTCCTTTACAATTTTCTGTTGGGATAATGATATCGTCAACGATCTAAGTAACCCTTAATGGAGTAAAATATGATAGCTCATTTCACAAAGATTCTTTTAGCTTGTGGTTTAGTACTCATTTTTGCCGTTTTAGGACCTGTTAAGGCTGATAATCCTGGTTATGATGATAGCATGGAACATGTAGAAGATGATGAAAATTCATTAAAAACTCATGCCAACAATATGGAAAATAAACCTGAAAACGAAGAAAGCTCGAATCCTGGAGAGCCTATTATTCCGTAACTTAATATGAAAATTAATTACTATATAATTTATTTTCATGAATAATGGTTAGAACTTCTGGTGGAACAACGCCTGAAAAATTTTCCTTTTTCTGAACAGCGCTACGTGCTTTCGTTGAGGACAATTCGGCAAATGACAGAGGTGTTAGAATTGTGATGGGAAGGTTTTTATAAGTCTTGCCCAAGTAAGACAAATCCCCCCCTTCTCGCTTAAAAGCGATGACCCGAGTTGCGGGAATGGCCATAATAGCCCCGAGTGACGTATTCGCATGCTCAGGTTTGGTTTCTCTTATGGGCAATCCTTTCATCCACAAATTGTCATAGGTTGCATCGTTGACATATTGATTAATGACATCTGAACCTTGCACAACTGAAAACTCTATCTCTTTAAATAATGGCCTGAATTTTTCTTGCATTTCAGCCGGAGTTAGTTTTGTAATCAACACCTTAGGGTGCTCTTTATAGATGCTCTCAAGCATTGCAAATCGAAAATTATGGGGGGTACGTTTCTTAGAAGTATCAGATTCTGGTAGTGCATAAACGAGCACATAATCTGCCAAGTTTTTATCTAATACAGTTTCAACAACCATCGTATGGCCCAAGTGCAAAGGATCGAAAGATCCAGGGTAATAGGCGATTTTTGTGTTTTTTAGAGCGTTAGTGTCCATTTTCTCTAAATAGAGACTTTGCGTGGGTGATGAGGTGAGTAAACAACACGCAAATAAAAACTTAATGCAGGCAGCAAAACGACTTTGATTTGGCTTCCTGTTTTGTTCTTTTTCAGTCACTCTAATTTACTCCTGTTCTCTCATGATTATTTTCCAACGGACTCATCCACCAATCGTATCTCAATTCGTTCCTTAGAGCCACCAATATTGCATCGTTTTAAGGTAACAAACCCAACTTCTGCCGTTGATTGTACATGAGTACCCCCGCACGGGACTTTGGCAAATCCATCAATCTTCCAAAAGCGCTTTTGGGTGGCAACATCTGTAAAGCCGGTTTGGATGGGTTTATCAGCTTTGATAATGTCATTATATTCTGTCAATATGACCTCAAAAAGTGTTGATATGTTCTTATCGTACATAAAATCTATGCGCGCCTTTGTTTCGGCAATGTGAGCGCCAATCTTCTCAAACTTAAACTTTTGGGTCACGATTTCCAGGATGAGTTCTGCTGCAAAATGAAGACGCATCAGTTTATAGCGCCGCGGCCAATCAATTTCCAGGGTGACTTCTTGTCCGGTTTTGAGATTATGGCCATCTGGTAGGGTATAATAAATTAAAAGGTCTTGGATACGCGAATCAAGGATAGGCTGAACGTTAACCGTTGCTTTATCGCTTTCTTGGCCCCCTGAAAAAGAAAAGACTATGGTTTCCTCAAACAGTACCTGGTTAGCTTCTATGGAAGAGATTTTTGTTAATAACGTTTGTTGGTAGGGGTTTTCCCAATAAACCTTTTGCATAACCGAATTCCTTTAGCTATCAAAACGATACGAGAGAATTTACCTCATTCTCCACCATACGCCAAGTTTTCTTTAAGCCCATATTTTACGAAATCTTAAGGGAAGCCCTTTTACGCTTAACCTAAAGGGCGGAGTTTATGTCAAATGGTTAAGCGTTCTGTATTTCCCAATATACTGATTAAATTATTTATATTATCTCTTTGTATGCTTCACCCTATAGACTGCACTGATGCTAAAGCGGCTAAACCCCCTGCCCCTCCTCATAAGGTTGTGGCCAATGGTTCCCCAGTTCTTGAGGACGAGGCCTCTTTAAAACTCGTCGTCGATCTGATGCAGACTATTAAGGATGACTCTGATTATCACTCTTATGATTATATGCTTGAAGATGTCAGGGCTGAACACACCATAAAATACCATAAGCCAAACGCGCCATTTTTCTATACCAATGATGAATATGTTCTAAAAGATATCATTACGATGGTGATGATTGATCCTAATGGCATCATAGATGAGACAAAATCAGGTGTTTTAAAGGTATATCGAGACTTTGATTATCACGAAGAACTTGAAGATATTTTTGAACAAGAAGCCATTTTCCGTCGAGAATTGAAGGAAAACAAAAAATTCCAAGATGATTATTTAGGGCAGACCAATACAGGGCCAACGAATAGAGTGATGGTCAGCTTAAAAATTAAAGGCGATGAACAGAATGAAAATATCTTTGCAAAGCGGATAGCTTATACAGGGAATAATATAGACTTTATCGATGCATTTCCTGCAAAAGGGCCTCCACCCAAGCCAAAAGAAGAAAAAAAGTCGGCCCCAACGCCAGCGGTGAAAAAACCTAAACAGCCAATAGAAGAATGTTGGTTTTAGGGATAAACGCTGGTAATTTCATAAGAACTTGCTAGAATTTACATAGAGATTTCATTAAGCCTTCACATTTTGCGAGAAACGCATGCTTGATCCCTATGTTAGAACCTTAATAGACCCCCCTCTTCACACTGTTGGGAAAAGCCTTGCAAAGCTTGGAGTTTCTCCAAGTACACTGACATTATCTGGCTTTGGAGTAGGCCTCTTGGCCATGGGAGCCATTATCCATCACTATTATCTTACAGCCGCTCTCCTCATACTCATAAATCGTCTATTAGATGGCTTGGATGGGGCTGTGGCTCGTAATACTGCCCAAAGTGACTTCGGGGGCGTTCTGGACATTTCTTGCGATTTTATCGTGTATTCTGGCATTGTCTTTGCCTTCGGGTTAAGCGATCCCGAAAACACATTTTATGCCGCCTTTTTAATCTTCAGCTTTATCGGTCCCATAACCACCTTTTTGGCTTACGCCATTGTGGCGGCAAAACACCAAATCAACACAACCCGAAGGGGCATAAAATCGTTTTATCACCTGGGAGGTATTTGCGAGGGTACTGAAACAGCCCTTCTTTTGCTCATTATCTGCCTGTTTCCTGAGTCCTTCCCCTGGGCTGCCATGGTCTTTGGGACCCTATGTTGGCTAACAACCATCGGTCGCCTTTATAGGGCATATATAGACTTTGCGGAAGTTTATAACCTACCGCTTGCTGAAACGCTTGTAAAGAACCGGCAATAGGGACAATATCCCTAGTCCCATAAGGGCTAAAAGCATCTTTGGTTCGAGCACGATTTTGGGTGTAAATACGGGGGATAAGATGACATCTTTTAAGGCATCCCCAATGGAAACAAATATGAATGACCCCGGGATAATGCCAATAAATGTGGTGATGACAAATGTTTTCAAGGGAATTTGAAGGACTGCAGCCACCAGGTTAATGGCAACAAACGGAAAAATGGGAATCAGGCGTACAGTCAGTAAATAGAAAAAGGCATCTTCCTGGAAGCCTCGCTTCATTTTTTCAATCCAAGGTCCCGCTTTTTGCCAGAGAATGTCTTGAGAAGCTAGCTTTGCGATGATAAACAAAATTGTGGCGCCGGTTGTAGCGGATACGACCACAGCACACGTTCCCAGGATTTGACCAAATAACATGCCTCCAATGAGGGTCATAAAGGTTGCCCCAGGAATTGACAGTCCAACAATGGAGATATAAGCCCCCATATAAAAAAGAACCGAGGCTACGGGGTATAAAGTAATATAAGCATCGATCTTTTCGTGATGGGCCCGCAAAGCATCAAAACTCAAATAATGATGTAGACCAAAAAACCAGGCTGTAAACGAAAGGCATATCAAGATCAAAAGAGGTAAGTATCGTTTCATTTGGTGTATTTCATCACGAATTTAACCAATTGGTTCATGTGTGACCCAAATACTTTGTCCGTATAAAATGTTCTGGCAACCCTTTTGCTTACTTCGGATAATGTTGGATACGGAGCAATTGTATTAACGATGGCGGAGATTTTTAATCGATTTTGAATGGCCATAACCCAAGGAAAAATTAATTCCCCTGCGTGAGCGCTTAGTATTGTTGCTCCCAGTATCTGCCCCTTGGGCGTTACCAGAATCTTTATGTGGCCTTCTGTTCGTCGCTCCGCTTGTGCACGATCATTTTCCTGAAAAGAAAATTTGAGGACTTTATGAGATACTTTATCGATCTTGAGTTGCTCTTCCAAAGCACCGACATGCGCTAACTCAGGATCCGTATAAGTCACCCAAGGCATGGCTGTTGTTTGCACCTTTGTTCGAAGACGAAAGATGCTATTGCGCAAGACAAGCCCGGCATGATACCCGGCCACATGGGTAAACTGATATCCGCCCGTACAATCTCCGATCGCATACACCCGAGGATTGGTGGTTCTCAAGTGTCTATCAACCTTAATCCCCTTCGGGGTAAAGTCTATTCCGGCTGCTTCCAAGTTTAATTCTTGAATATTGGGACGCCGACCCGTGGCAACGAGAACGTGGGATGCTGTAATTGTGTGCGTGTTTTCAATGCCATCCTGATAAAGAATTTGGGTTCCCTGGTTGCTTTTTTTAATTTTTGTAATCTTGACATGCTCTTTCAAGTCAATTCCTTCCGTGCGTAATATCTGAAGGAGCTGTGCTGTTGCTTCGGGATCATCCTTGGGAAGAGCTGAAAACGCTTCTAAAACAGTAACAACGCTGCCTAATCTTCGAAAGGCTTGCGCCATTTCAAGGCCAATGGGGCCGCCCCCGATGACCACAAGATGGTTGGGTAGTTCCTGAAGGTCAAAGATTATTTCGTTGGTATAATAAGAAATGCTTTGAAGACCTTCGATGGGGGGTACAAATGGGCTGCTTCCTGTAGCAATGATGTAGCGTTTGGCTTGTATCTTATGGCTTTCTGTTTCTAAAGTAGTCTTATCGCTAAAGTACCCTTTCCTATTGATGACCTTAACGCCCATTTTTTCAAAGCGTTCTTCAGAATCATGGGGCGCAATTGACCCGATGACTTGATGGATGTGATCATGAACCTTCTTGAAATCCACACCTGCTGATTTATAAGACCAACCAAAACATTTGGATCTGTTGAACTCATGGCGAAACTTAGCTGCTGCGATCAGGGCTTTCGAAGGCACACAGCCATAATTCAAGCAATCACCCCCCATTTTGCCTCGCTCAACCAAGATTACGGATGCTCCCATTTGTACAGCGCCAGCTGCAAAAGACAAACCGCCTGAGCCTGCTCCAATGACACAAAAGTCAGCTGTTCTAAATTTCTTTTGAGACATACAAACCTCGTAGGTTTAGAATTACTTCCAGATCTCTTTCAACCGTTGATCACGGCCATAATTCCAGCGATAGACTTTGTAGCGCACGGGATTCTTGCTTTTATAGTCCTGATGGTATTCCTCAGCATCATAAAAGGGTGTTGCTGCTTTAATTGCTGTGACAATAGATTTTTTCAACTGCTTTTCCATGGTTTTTTTGCTCTCAAGCGCCTGTTTTTTTTGTGTGTCATCTTTGTAATAGATGGTTGACGTGTACGACTTACCTTTGTCACAAAATTGACCTTGAGCATCAAAGGGGTCCACATTGTGCCAGAATATATCCAAAAGTTGTGCGTATGAGATTGCGCCGGGGTTAAAAACAATTTTGACAGCCTCCTGGTGACCTTCATGGGCGGGATAAGTTGGATTTGTGGAAATGCCGCCGGTATATCCAGACCTTATGGCGATGATTCCTGAAAGCTTTTCATTAGTATCATGGTTGACAAATGTAGCGGCACCAGACCAAAAGCATCCCATAGCAAATATGGCTTCCTGCGTGTTGATTGTTGGTTTCACGACTGCATCTTGTGCGTAAGTGATAGTCAAGCAACCCAACAGAAACACCCAGAACGAAATTATTAGGTTCTTTTTCATGGCTGTGGGTTCAGCTGTGAAGCTCCTCCTTCAAGTTTGTGCTTTGGTTTTTGTCCTTCGGGAACGAAAATCAAGGCAGGTGAATTCATGCAATACCGCAAGCCTGTGTGCTCTTTTGGGCCATCATCAAAAACGTGTCCCAAATGACCGCCACAGCGAGAACAAAGAACCTCTGTTCTTGGAATAGCCGAATCGAATAAGCCGCTTTTATCCTCCTGCAGCGTTACACTATTGGAAGAAATGGGCTCCCAAAAGCTTGGCCAACCTGTGCCGGAGTCAAATTTAGCTGCGGAGCTATAAAGAGCATGGTCGCCTCCACAACACGCGCAGTAATAAGTTCCCTTTTCATAAAAAATGATCATATTGACCTGACCCGGGGGCTTCTGTCCCTTTCTGGCGACATATATGGTAAACTTCAGATTTTAAATGTTTCTTCCAAAAGTCATCTGTTTTATTATGGTAATCTTCAGTCATTGTCATACTCTCCCGAATGGGTAAGCTCACCCCATCATAACATATCCCTAAAAAGCATACCCCAACCAAAGTGAGGAGTATTTTTACATTCTGAAACATCAAAGCTCCCGAATTGTTCACGACTTATATTAAAGTAGTTTAACAATTTGTGGTTAACATTACCTTAAAGGGTGAAAATTGGGTGGCGTAGCGCGCCTCAGGTTATAGCTTATGAATAGTGCATTTATGGGCAATATTTCCTTTCTTTCTTGCGTTAGATTCCCGTTAAATCTGCG
>Ga0206917_1066_pt1 | contig 29902 bp, 19 predicted proteins | sample Alteio_BWOrgHeat_68_FD_152931 | JGI IMG/M metagenome (GOLD analysis project Ga0206917, IMG submission 152931) | Enriched cells from forest soil in Barre Woods Harvard Forest LTER site, Petersham, Massachusetts, United States -... | ecosystem: Environmental > Terrestrial > Soil > Temperate forest >...
AATTCGAACCGCGCAATTCAACCTGACTTTCGCCCGTGCGTGTGGGACCCCACGTACGCGAGCAAAATACCCGCGAGAGATAACCAACCGATGAAAACACGCTACACATGGCTCGCTGCTCTTCTTATTACCTTCGTTGCCGCAACGTCGTCTTTCGCCGTCGACCCCGCGAACGGAAAGCACAAAGTCCTCTTCCTCGCCGGCTCGCCCAGCCATGGCTACGCCGCCCACGATCACCTCGCCGGCTGCATGCTCCTCAAAAAATCGCTCGATGAAAGCGGCCTCCCCATCGAGTCGCACGTCTACCACTACAACTGGCCGACCGACCCGAAGCTCTTCGACAACGTCGATTGCGTCGTCATGTACGGTGACGGCGGCGACGGCCACATGGTCATTCCTCACCTCGCTGAATTAGACGCCCTCGCCAAGAAAGGCGTCGGCATCGTCTGCCTCCATTACGCCACCGAAGTCCCCAAAGGCCCCGCCGGCGAAAAGTTCCTCGACTGGATCGGCGGCTACTTCGAACCCAGCTGGTCCGTGAACCCCACCTGGCTCGCCAAGTACGAAACGCTACCGAAGCATCCCGTCACCAACGGCGTCAAACCGTTCACAATCGAAGACGAGTGGTACTACCACATGCGATTCCGCGACGGGATGAAAGGCGTGACACCGATCCTCACCGCGCTCCCGCCAGCCGAAACGCTCAACCGCCCCGACGACCCGCACGCCGGCAATCCCGACGTCCGCAAAGCCATCGCCAACAAAGAAGTTCAGCACATGGCCTGGGCCACCGAACGCGACGACGGCGGCCGCGGCTTCGGCTTCACCGGCGCTCACGTCCACTGGAACTGGGCCAACCCCGACTTCCGCAAACTAGTGCTCAACGCCATCGTCTGGTGCGCGAAAGTCGACGTCCCCGAGGGCGGCGTCCACGACAAACCCAAGACGATGACTGAAATGCTCGCCAACCATGACGAACCTGAACCGCCAAACTTCAAATCGGAAGAAATCCAAAAGAAGTTCAACATCCCCTCAGAGTGAACCTCATTTTGAACATAGCTGGATTCGCAAGAATCCGGCCAAACCGCGGTCACTCGTCGCCTAGCCCAATGCGGCCACGAGCTCCGCGGTCGGAATCCGCCGAATCCGCTCCGCAGCCTCGGCGGTCAAAGAATAATTCGCAACCGTATTACCAACAATTCTTTGAGCCACACTCGGTCGGGCCAAAATCCGGCCGGTCACCCACAGATAAGGAACGACACTTAGCCGATCATCACGAAAACGGGTCAACTCCTCTTCACTATTTTCGTAAACCCCAGAACCCGCCGCCTGCGCCATGCATTCTCGAAACAACTGCTGCCGTCCCGCGCCGTCGAGCGCCCGAGACATCACCACAAGCATGGCGCTGTGCGATCGAACTTTCGCACGAGAAGACTGTGCCACACTCGGCTCCCTGCCGAGCGCCACGTCGACCCAATGCTGCCCAGCCCGCTGACCGCTGAAAAAGTCATTCGCAATGTCGCCGATCCGCGGGTTGGCTTCAATAAAACTCGGCGTCTGCGTCGCTTCGTCATAAAAGTAATCCGCGAACAGCGGCCCATGGCATCCAAGCTCTTTGCCGAAGCGCCGCATGTGTTCAACAACCGCCGGGTGCTCCGCACTCTCTCGCACAACCGCCGAGCCTCCTACACCTCGCATAACCAGTACGCTGATATGCTGCGACACGAGTTCTCCGCGCCGGTAAATGCCGCGAAATACACTTTGCGTCCCCTCGCTCGGCCGCTGAATGAGGAACGGCGTACCCTCCGACCACAACTTCAACTCGCGAAACTTCGCAATCGCGGCACGCGTTTCACTTTGATCGTGGACCAGCTTCACGGTCTGGCCTGCCGTCCCATAGTCGAGCTTCACAAAGCTGGGAAACTCGCTCCATTCATTCAGCTCGCGCTCAGAAGAAACGACGCGAGTCTCCGGGTGCGGCAGCTGCAAATCCTGGCAAATCTTCAGAAACTGCAACTTGCTTTGCAGGCGATCGATCACCGAAAAATCATGTACGGCAAGCGGTACTTTTTTCTCGAGCGCCTCTCGCACGCGCGCGACCAAAAAGATTTCATCGTGCATAGGCAGCAGCACGTCGTACTTTTCTGCCGCCAGCCGCTCGCCCAAACATCTCAAAAAGCCGTGCGGATCGGCACCGAACCGCGGGCAACGATACCACCTTCGCACCAAGCGCGAAAACCGCGACAGACACAACGGATTCGCGTCGAGAATATCAACCGTGTGATGCGGCCCAAGATCGTACAGGATCTCGCGCGTCGAAATGCTCGACCCGTCTGTCAGAAGGATCTTCAATCGAGTTTCGCTACCGCTTTGAACCGTCATCCGCGTTGGTTTCAAGTCGTTGGGTGGAAGTTCGTCAATTATTCGGTCGGCTTGGGGGCCGCGGCATCGTTCGCTGCGGCGAAAGCGATCGATGGTCCAGCATCGATTTTCCCAATCCACAGGTTCGCAAGCGCGATCACCATGCGACAAATTACTAAACCAGTCGTCCAGAACAAAGACATCGCGAGCAGCACGGGCGCTTGCTCACGGCCGGGGGCCAACAAGAGCTGCATCGACGTCTCATGCGTCCCTATCCCCGCGAAACTTGGCAAGCCGTTCGCCAACAAAACGAGCGGGATCGCCGACGTCGTCACACGAAAATCAATTGGCAATTTACAAATTTGTAATGCAGTCGCTGCATAAATTACCTGAAACCCAAAGTAAACACATCGCAACCCGAGTAACCGCAACGATCGCCCGATGCTCCATCCTTCCAAAAATGACTCGCTGTCCTTTCGGCGAAACCGCTCCCGAATTCCTTGCGGCAGCAGCTTGAACGCGAGCGCGATCCCAACCGCAACCAACAGGGCAATTGCAAGAAACGGGCGCAGCCGCGTCATGCGTGGGTCATCGGTCAGCAAGGATCCTATCAGCGACGCGGAAAGCAAGACAAAAATATCGTGATACGCCAGCAGCACACTTCGAGAGAGCATCCGCACGACGCCGGTCTTCTGCAACCGCGCCAGCTCCCACGCCAAGGCCGCTTGGCCGAATTCATAGTTCACGCACCCCAAGAGATAGGAAAGTCCGCGCAGTCGCAACGACTCTCGAAAACTCCAGCGATTGTGGTGAATGCTGTACACCGTCGTGAGGCACGCGGAGTCCCAGAGGTACAACAAGATGACCATCACCACCGTTGCTATGGCTAGCGGAACCCAATCGAGTTCGCTCGCTGCCGCAACGAGCTGCCGTGGACTCACGCGCGCAAACAGCCACGCCACCAGTACGACCGTAATGGTCACGGGCACTACGATATGTCGCAAAGCGGTACGCGTCATCGCGGTTGAAACGCTATTCAAAAGGCTTAAATCCCGGTCGTTCCATCGTATCACATACGGGCTGCAACGTTGCTTAGCCCCTCTGCTCGACTTATAATAGCAGCCGTTTCGCGCAGGACGGCGATCAAACTTCCTTCCTCGAACGCCGTATTCGGTCTGCAATGCATCCGCGTTGCTTCATCTCGCGTCGCAACTCTCTAAAGGTTGGTTATGACATCGCTCGTTACTGGCGCTACCGGTTTTGTCGGACGCCATCTTCTGGCTCGTTTGGCGGAAGAGGGCGTGCCCGTGCGCGCGATGTACCGTGACGAACCCCGCCGCCAGCAATTCATCACGCGTGGCGAGACGGCGATTCGCGGAGATATCTGCGATTCAGGGGTAATGCGCGACGCCGTTGCGGGGGTGAACGTCATTTACCATTGCGCTGCTGCTCACTCCACTTCGACGCCTGATGAAATCCGCCGTACAAACCTGGCCGCTGTCGAGAATCTTTTGGCAGCGACGAAAATGGCTGCCCCAAACGCTCGCGTCGTTTTGCTCAGCTCGCTCAACGTATTGGGAAACGGCAGCATCGCGACCGCGACCGAAGACTCGCCGCGGAAAGTCACGCACGATCTGCACGCCGATCTGAAATCCGCCGGCGAAGTCGCCGCCGAGCGCGCGATTCGCGACGGCATGGACGTCATCATCCTCCGCCCCGGTTTGATTTACGGCGCAGGCGACCTCAACTTCTCGAAGCTGGCCCGGGCCATTGCTCGCGGCAAGCTGGTGTACATCGGCAGCCGCGATAACATCGTCCCTATCGTACATGTCGATGACGTTGTTCAAGCCATGGTACTCGCCGCCCGCGTATCGCCGGTCCGCGGCCGAGTGTTCAACATCACCGATGGCTCGAAGGCCACGATCAGCGACTTGGTCACGGGTCTCGCCGGTGCGATTGGCGCGAAACCACCGACGCGCGTGATGCGACGCATCCTGCCGCGCATCGCCGTCAGCCTATTCGAAATGCTGGGCCGCGAAGGACCGATCACACGACCAACCCTGCGCTTTTTAGGAACATCGCGTTACGTGGATATTAGCCGCGCGCGGAAGGAACTGGGGTACGAACCTCGTGTCTCACTGAAAGAGGGCATCGCCGGGTGCGCCGAATGGTTGAAAGCCAGCGTCGCCGGCCAGACAGCCGCTTAAGTTGCCGAAGACTTACTCACTTCGGAACCCACGGGCCGCGGGACAATGCAGGATTTTAGCAATGAGCGACACCAATACCGCTGAACTTAGTGAACGCGTGGCGAACGAAATTCGCCGCCGCTGGGTGAAGCTCGCGCCCGCGGACCTTTCGTACCAGGTGCCGCCGGAAAAAGTCGACGCGGTCGCCAAGACCGCTTTCACCACGATGCTCGTGCGCGATTGGCGGGTGACGCCTCTCCCGCCGCCGGAGGAACACGCTCAGCTTCTTGCGCGAGTTGTTCACTGGGTCCGTCGTAGCAAGCCGATTCGAGTTCGAATCGGTTATGCCCCGATGAAGAACGCGTGCACCGTTGACCATACGACTGCTGATTGGGCCGAGATGTTCTCGCTTTGCCATCTCGCCGCCTGGCACAACAAAGTGCAAGCCGTCTATCCGCCGGGGCTCGAGATTCGAATCATCTTCGATGACTCGACCGTGCGAATGGCCAACCGGTACGACACGGCCCCGATGGAGGATTACATGCAGTCGGTTGGCCGCCTGATCACGGCGCTCGGCTATGATCCGCTCATCGTGAATACGATCCGCCAGTCATCGTTCGCCTGGATATTCAATTTCGGTTTCTACCAAGTGGCGAACTTTCGAGTTCGCCGCTGGGAGCGAAATCCGGAAAACAAACCGACGCTCGACCGCATGCAGGAATTTGCTCGCCGCAACTTGGTTCTCGCCGACGACCTGCCGGAAGCCGAAAAGGAGAAACTTTATCAGGCTGCGGCGCACCGCTACCGCGTGTACTGGGAAGCCTTGCAGCTAAGCGGCTTTTCTCGCCTCGGCAAAGGTTTGAATGCAATGTATCTTGACGGCCACCAGCATCATTTACGTCAGGAAGCCGCTTTGCATTTGGCCTCGCTTGGCAAGCAGCAACTCACGCAGCCATGGCAAGGCCCCGGCGCACTGCTCGACAACGGCGCCGGTAAGCTCGTCCCTATCGTGTTGACCGCAAAGCGGTTGGCCCGCGTCGATTGCGAGTCGGTTGAACTTCCTGGTCTGATTCCGCTACCAGATTTCGCAACCATCCAAGTTGCACGCGAAAGAGTTGAAGCTCCGGCTGCCACGGTTTAACCACAATCGATCGTGCATATCACTGATGGCTAATTCCTTCGCCGCCGAATTCCACGACCGCGCTGTCGACGAGATTCGGCGCCGCTGGGTTCGGCCGGGCGATTGGGATCCGACGTTCCGCATCGCGCCGAACCAGTCCGCCGCTACGGCAAAGGCCACGCTCGACGCGATGCTCGTTCGCGACTTCCGCGTCACGCCGTACCCTCCGGCAGAAGAGTACGAGCAACTTTTGGCTCGTGTCCAGCACTGGGTTGCGCGGAGCGAGCCGATCCAGGTTCGCATCGGCTACGCGCCGATGAAAAATCCGCGCACGGTCGATCACACCATGGCCGATTGGGCGGAGTTCTTCGCGCTTTGTCATCTGGCCGCGTGGCATAACAAGGTCCAAGCCGTCTACCCGCCCGGCCTGCAAATCAAGATCGTATTCGACGATTCCACGGTCCGCATGGCGAATCGATATTCGAAAGCGCCCATGCGCGATTACATGCAAAGCATCGCGCGCCTAATCGCCGCGATGCGTTACGAGAACTTCATCGTCGGAACCATGCGTCAATCATCGTTCGCCTGGTTATTCTATTTCGGCTTGTACCAATTGGCGGAACTGCGACTCTACGGTTGGGAGCGCGACCCAAAGAATAAGCCGATCATCGAAAAAATGCTCGAGTCTGCACGGCGAAATCTGGCGCTCCCCGATGAAATGGACGACGAACGAAAAGAGCGACTGTATGCGCGTGCCGCCCACCGCTACCGAGTTTACTGGGAAGCGCTGCAACTCAGCGGCTTTTCGCGCTCTGGGCATTCGCTGATCGCCATGTATCTCGACGGCGATCAGCACCACATCCGTCAACCGGCGGCCTTCCATCTTCGCTCCGTCGGCAAGCAGCAGGGCACACAACCCTGGCAGGGGATGGGCGTTTTGCACGAAAATGGCGTCGGCAAGCTCGTGCCGGTTGTCCTGACCGCAAAACGCCGCGCGCTCATGGATTGCCAAACCGTTTCGCTTCCCGAATTGCTGCACTTGCCGAATTTCGAATCGGTCACTATCGCCCGCGACCCCGCTAAGATCGCAGATTCGACGCCGGTTTCTTGATAAACTAAGATGCTCCCAACGGCGCGTTCCGAGATGGAGCCAAGGCGTTGCATTTCTAAAGTTTTCAGGATTTCCCTCTCATGACCCAAACGAATGTGCTCGTCACCGGCGCTACCGGTCTCGTCGGCCGCCATGTTTGCTGCGCATGCGCCGCCAAAGGCTACAACGTCCTCGCCATGGTCCGCGCAAATTCCGATCGCAGCGTTTTCGCTGGGTTGCCGATCAATTTCGTCGACGCCGACCTCGATCGCCCCGAGTCTTTGCCAGCTGCGATCGAGCAGGCGGACATCGTCGTCCACTCCGCTGCGAAAGTCGGCGATTGGGGCCCCGCCGAGGAATACCGGGCGATTAATGTCGTGGCCTTGGAACACATGCTCCGCGCGGCCGAGCGTACTGGCCGACTAAAACGCTGGATCCAGATCAGCTCGCTCGGCGTTTATCCGCCGCGGCACCATTACGGTTCGGATGAAACCGTCCAGCCCGAGCTCCACGGCCTCGACGGCTACACGCAAACCAAGGCCGAAGCAGAGGTCTTGCTGCAGCGCCACATGCGCGAGCACGGCTTGCCCGCCGTCATCCTGCGCCCCGGGTTTATCTACGGGCCCGGCGACCGACACGCCATCCGCCGCCTCGTCGAACGAATCGAACAGGGCAAAATGAAATTCCTGGGCCGCGGCGATCGCCTTCTCAACAACACGTCTGTGGAAAATCTCTGCGATGCCATCCTTCTCGCAATGGAAAATCCGAACGCCCTGGGCGAAACCTTCAACATTCGCGACGCCCGCCTCGTCACTCGCGAGGAATTCATCGGCACTATCGCGAAATACCTCGGCAAACCAATGCCGGGTCGCGTGCCGGAAGCAATCGGCCGCACGATCGTCGGCCCGATCGAGCGGATTGCGAAGCTCCGCGGTCGGAAGACGCCGCCTTTCCTGACCCGCGCTCAAATCAAGTTCATGACGCTCAATCTCGATTTCTCAATCGATAAAGCGAGGCGTCTTTTAGGCTACAATCCGCGCGTCGACTTTCAAGACGGCATCCTCGCAGCGCTCGATGACATTACCGGTAAGAATCCGAAGCCGAAAGCGCCTCAAGCGGCCGTATCAGCGAGCGTCTAGCCGCAGGCCCCCGCGCATCCGCGGCTGCGTGGGCTTTTTTCGAACGTTAGGCGATGACACTGCCTCCGCGGCAGTCTTCCGGCTGGACTCGCGAGTATGAAACGCCGCGACGCGCTCCAGCGCTAAGACCAGCACCACTCCCGCCGCGACGCGAGAACGACGCCATAAGCCACTCGTTCGCTCGGCGACGCCGAGCTCGTCCATCGCGGCTGCCACCGACGCAACGCGAGCATCATGAGACCCGATCATCCCCGTCGGACTGCCGTCCGATTCCGACGCCTTGCCTGCCGATGACGACACTTTGCCCGAATGATTTTCGATCATTGCCGAATGAACGTCGATCATCGCGAGCCCGCTTGTCGCGGAAACCTCGCGCGCTGGCGTGGCCTCCTGAGTTTGGTCCGGGGCCTTTCCATCTTCACGCCGAGTTCGATCGGCTGCAGGTAGAGATTCGGTTGCGTGCGGCGTAGCGCCCGCCTCATCACTCACGAAGAGTGGCAACGCGACATCCGACCTGGTTTGATCGCCGCGGGATTTCGCACGCTCAATATTCAGCGTATTTTGCTCGTCGGAACTTCGTGCGCCGCCAACGGTTTCAAAAACTGATGCTCGTCCCCATTCGCCTGGAATCGAGCTCGCCGTCGAGGAGCTGCCATGGGTCGAATGAGTCGAGCCAACGGCCGCCTCTGTTGAGTGCCCGTCGACTGGCTTTTCCGCTGGTATTGCGGTTGCTGGTAGCTGCTTCAACTCTGCCACGACGCTACTGATTGGAATTGAACCGCCTTCGCCATCCGACGGCAGAATCTCCGGCGTCTGCACCGGTGCCACGAAAGTCTTTGCCTCGATCGTGCTCAAATCGGGAGTGAGGAACATGCCTACGAGCTGCCAACTGCTGCCCCCCGATACGTACACATTGGGTTCGACGTCGTCCATGTCAGTGACGCTGTTGAATCCGTTGCCGTAAACCGCTTGGCCAGTATTCAAGACCTGGAAGGATGTGTATTGCGCCGGTGGAAGTGGCGACGTGTCGATCCTAGCAACGCTCGTCCCATGCCCGTCGTCCGCAGACATAAGGATCGGACCGCCATCTGCGGTCGGCGACCCAAGCAGCGGCGCGGGTGCGGCGACGAAACTCAATTCGATATGCAACGTAGAGTAAAGCGGTACTTCTGGTGTCGCTTCTGGAGTTGTTGCGGATAACATCAATCGCCGTTCCATCCCCTCCACGCGCAACCGCCGCGTCGCCGCACCGTGATTCTTACGGCGCGCCGTCGACCGCCGACCGTTGCGATTCTTAGCTCGAGATTGGAACATAACGCGAAACCCCTAGTTCGACTTCGACGCCGATGCTGCCGGGCCGGCAGCTCCTTCATCTGCCCGGGACCGCTGGTTCAACTCAGCGACCTTATCTGCAAACTGCTTGTTCTGCTTAAGACTGGCAAACTGCTTTCCTGCCCCGAAATCGATCGCACGCGGCCAGCCGCAATCGTACGATTGCTGCAGCGTTTCCAGGACGTCGCGATCGATATCCTTCGTGTGACTGCCAGCAGGTCCGTTTTCTCGGGCCATCGCCGCTCGCAGGTCGGCCAGTTCCGCTGCCACTCCAACCAATCGTTCGCCGCTGCCTGCCCACAATGCCCGCCGCTCGAGCGCTGTGTGCTCGGCGTTGCTCCACTGCTTTTCCGCGCGCAACGATTGGCCAAAGTTGTAGTACATTCTGCTCAGCAGATCGCGCATCAACGCGGAGTTCAGGGCCCCGGCGCAACAAACTTTCTGCCCTTCGATCGCTTTCGGATAAATCGCGATTGCCTCCGCATGCCGACCCATGCCCGCCAGCGCTAGCGCCTGGTTGTTCAACTGGGCCGCGAGCGAACCGCGGAAAGAGAGCTCATCCGGATAATCATTTGCAAGCTCGGCGAACAAATCGCGAGCTCGTTCATAAACGACATCTGCCTTTGCCGAATCGCCAACCCGGCAGTACGCCACGCCCAAATTGTTCAAGCTGATCGCCAGATCGCTGCGATACCGCACGATCGACGGGCTCTTGCGCACCAGCTGTTCTTGCAGTTCGATTGCCCGTTCGTGCGATGGGATCGCCTCGGACCACTCTCCCTTTTGACTCTTGAGCGTCGCGAGATTGTTGTAACACAGGGCCAAATCATCCTGATACGCGTTCGAGCGCTCGTCATCTTTTCGCAAGCGTTCGAGAATGGCAATCGCTTCGCGCGCGGCGTCGGCGGCACCCGCGGCATCGCGATTTCGAAGCACGAAACTCAGGTTGTTGCAAGCGATTGCCAAGTCGTGCTGCGAACGCGCTCGTCCAGCAGGCCCTGTCGCCAATTCGCGCAGTTCGGCGATCGAAGCCCGAAGTGCTTCCTCGGCGCCGTTGCCGTCGCCCGACTGATCCAACAGCAGGCCCAAGTTCGCTTCGCTCTCTGCCAGTTGGCTGGCGAACATGGCATCATCGCGGTGTTTGCTGACCAGCCGTTGCTGAGCCACAATCGCCGCGTTGTATTCTGCCCTGGCCGACTTCAAATCGGAGCGGCCCGCGTACAGCAATCCGAGATTGTTATGCGATAGCGCTAGCTGTGCCTCCGCCTCCGCGTCGCCCGGGTCGGCGGCGATTAAGTCTTGCAGAAGCGCCTGGGCAGATTTGTACTCTGCGATGGCGTCATCCACTGCACCCAACTTCGCTGCTATGACGGCCGATCGAAAATGCGCGAGCGCCGTCTCCTTGCGTAACTGCGGATCGTTGCCGGCGTCCAATGCGAATTGCCGATAGTATTTCAACGTATCAAGCAGCACTTCGCGGCGGACCGGCTCGACGCCGGGATACTCGGCAAGCCGGTCGGATACCTGCACGCCGAATTGGTCGACCGCGGTTCGCGCCTGCTGAAAGTGCCGCGCCGCTCGCTCGAAGTTCTGCTGGGCAATCTCTGCGTTCTGCTTTGCGTCTTGCAGCGCAGCAGAGGTCCGGCCTTGCTCCCTCGCAAGCAAGACCAACCCCACCGCCGAAATGAACGTCACCAACAGCACCGCGCAAGCTGCCACACCCACGAGCGGCCGATGCCGCCGCGCCCATTTCCCCATGCGGTCGGCCAATGTCGGGCGTCGCGCTAACGTCGGCAATCCTTCAAGAAACCGCTCCAGATCCTCCGCCAGCGTTTCGGCCGTCGCGTAACGATCGTCGCGGGCTTTCGCCATTGCACCCAGCACGATCGTTTCGAGATCGACTGGAATCGCCGCGTTGATTTTTCGCGGCGCGATGGGCTCATCTTCCACAATTTGCCGTAACAACGTCCGCCGATCTTCGGCCGGATGCGTAAACCGCTGCGTCAGCAGCTCGTACAGCGTAACTCCCAGCGAATACACGTCGGTTCGAGCATCGACCACGACCGCGCCGCTCGCCTGCTCGGGGCTCATGTAACGCAGCGTGCCAATGATGTCGCCCGTCAGCGTCACGCCGTTGTCGGTCTGAATTCGGGCCAGGCCGAAATCGGTGACCCACAGCTTCCCGTTGCGATCTACCATCAGGTTCGATGGCTTCACATCGCGGTGGATAATTCCGCTCTCGTGCGCGTGCTGCAACGCCTCGGCCGCTTCTTTACCCAACCGAGCGACGGTGCGAAAGAAATCCGCGCTTCGGACCGGCCGTTGGCCGAATGCCGAATTAACCGCATTGCAGAGCGTCGTCGTCGATCCGCCCGCCGCGCCCGCGCCCCTCGTCGATGCGTTCCCGGATCGCGGCGCGTACTCACGAAGCTCGACAATCGCCTGCTCGAGCGATTGCCCATCGATGTATTGCATCGCGTAGAAGTAGATGCCCTGCTCTTGCCCAACGGCAAAAACCGGCACGATGTGCGGATGGTGCAGCTGGGCCGCCGCCTGCGCTTCGTTTTTAAACCTGGCGATTTGCCGTTGATCCAACACCGCCGCGAACGGCAAAATCTTGAGCGCTACTTGCCGGTTCAGCGATCGCTGATGAGCCTCATAGACGATGCCCATTCCGCCGCGACCAACCTCGCGAACGATTCGGTACTCACCGATTTGGCGACCGCCGGGGGATATGGCGTCCGCTTCGCTAACGACCGCTTTCGCCGCCCGCAAGTCGCGCGTCGCGCCATCAAGCAGCCGCAAACTCTCCAGGTACGGCTTTAGTTCCGCCGCCAAATCCGGATGTGCATCCAACAGCGATTGCTGATCTGGGGCGCCACCTTGCTCCAATGCGGCGAGGTACTGTTCCAGCACTTCCGCCAACTCTTGCCGCGGGGCGTCCTCTTGGGCGCACGTTTCGTCGAGATCAGGTAGCCGGCTATTCACGCGTTTTCACCACTCAATGATTCTCGCATTCGCTTGAGCGCCCGTAACCACAACATCCGCACTGCACCCGCCGAACGATCCATCCGCGTCGCAACCTCTTCGAAGGGCAGCCCCTCGATGTGCCGCAACACGATCACGTCCCGATAGTCGGCCGGCATGCTCGCCAACGTATCTGCGAGCAAGATTTCGTCCTCCCTTCGCACCGCGCAACCGCTGGGCGACTCCGCCTGCTCGGCCAGAAACGTTTCCAGCCGAACCGTCGATTTCTCCAGCCTTCGCCCGATCTCCTCCAGCGACACCTCTCGCCGCACGTCGCGCTTCTCGGCGAGCACATGCTGCTCGACGACCCGCAGGATGTTGTTCACGACGATTCGCCGCAGCCACGTGACAAACTCGCCGATCGAATTACCGCGAAAGTCGCCAAAGTCGCGATGCGCTTCGAAGAACGACTCCTGCACGATATCCGAAGGGCTCACCCGCGCTCGCAGCCGCGTATCGAGTTGCGCGGCGACGAGCAGTTTCAGATAATTAGTATACAGCGCCAGAAGCTGGCCCAAACAAGAACACGACCCTTCCCGGGCCGACGTAAACAGTTCTTCTGCCTTGGCTTGCGCGCCAGAGTTCATGATGAGGCTCACCGAAGTTTCATCATTATGGGCAGATCAAAGTCCGTTTTGTCACGGCATTTTTTTGACCGCGCCCATTTTGGCCAGATTTTCCATTTTCATGGGGTCGCTGACTCCTCGAGTTCAAACTCACCGGCCGCGGGAGCCAGCGAGTTTTCGCCTACAAAGACCTCGATTTGTCCCGGGTCCAATACTGCTTTCCCCTCAATATTTGAAGTCATCAACTGGTTCGACGACAGCGAGAACTCAACGTCCGATGCCTCACCCGCGTCGAGATGAACTCGTCGGAATCCCTTCAACTCGCGAACGGGGCGAACCGGCTTGCCCCATCTTTGATGAATGTAGAGCTGAACGACTTCGTCCGCCCCCAAGCTCCCCGTATTCTTCACGCGCGACGTCACCTTAATACTCTCCCCCCTCTTCACCTTCTTCGCGGACAACTTAACCGGCCCAAATTCAAACGTCGCATAACTCAAACCATAGCCAAACGGGAACAATGGATACGGGCTGACATCCATGTAGTTCGAGTTGTTGCCAAGGTCGCGCCGAATCGTGTCCACAACCTGGCTATCTTTTACAGAATCATACGGCCGCGCCGGTCGGCCACTGTTTGTGTGATCGTAGTAGAGCGGTATCTGTCCCACAGTTTTCGGAAAGGTAACTGGCAACTTCCCTGAGGGCGATTCCACGCCCCACAACAGATCCGCAATCGCCGGCCCCGCCATGGTTCCGCCGTGAAACGCGTACAGGACCGCATTCACCTTCTCAATCTGTCGACCGATCGTGAGCGGCCGCCCCGCCTCGACGATCAACACAATCGGCTTGCCGGCTTCCGCGACCGCGTCCACCAGCTCGTTTTGAGCACCCGGTAGGTCGAGAATCCCGCGCGAGTGCGCCTCGCCGGACAAATCCGCGCTCTCGCCGACGACCATCAACACCACATCCGCTGCACGCGCAGCGTCCACCGCGTCTTTGAATTTCGCAGTCGACTGGTCTAAACAGTCCGCGAGCCCACTGACAAACGTAACTTGAGCGTCGTCACCAGCCGCTTCCTTAATCGCCGCAAGCGGCGTGCGGCAATCCTCCGCCCGCCCATCGATCGACCATGTGCCAAGCTGCGCTCGCGCATCATCTGCCAATGGCCCCACGACTGCGATATTTTTAACTTTCTCACGATTGAGCGGCAACACTCGCCTATCGTTCTTCAGCAGCACGATCGATTGCGTCGTCAGTTTGCGCGCCGTCTTCAAGTCATCATCGCTCATCAACGCCGCACCCTTCGGATCGGTGTAAGGCTTATCAAACAGCCCGAGTCGCATTTTTACTCGCAGCACTTCGCTCACCAATCCATCGATCGTCGCCTGCGAAACTTCCCCCGACTTAACTAGCGACGCCAGTTCGTTGTGATACAGCGGGCTGACCATCTCCATATTGACCCCCGCCTCGACGGCCGTTCGCGCCGCATCTTTGTCGTCGCGGCAATACCCATGCACGATCATCTCGCGGATGGATTCCCAATCACTCACAACAAACCCGTGGAATTTCCATTCGTCGCGTAACACGTCGCGCAACAAATATTTGTTACCGCTTCCCGGCGTGCCATTCAACTCATTGAATGAAGTCATCAGCGTCGCGACGCCCGCATTAACGGCCGCGTGGAACGGCGGCAGATACACGTTGCGCAGCGTCGCTGGCGAAACTGCCGCCGTGTTGTAATCGCGACCGCCCTCCGTCGCACCGTAACAAGCAAAGTGCTTCGCGCAGGCCGCAATTCGGTCCGGCGCAGAAAGATCCTTGCCCTGAAATCCGCGAACCATCGCCGCCGCAAACTCGCTCGCCAAATACGGGTCCTCGCCCGGACTCTCGGCAATCCGTCCCCATCGCGGGTCGCGGGCGATATCGACCATTGGCGCGAAAGTCCAAGCAATGCCAACCGACCTCGATTCGCGCGCGGCAACGGCGGCGGCTTCCTCGATCAGCTCGGGGTTCCAACTGGCCGACTGCCCCAGCGGAATCGGGAACACCGTCCGAAAACCATGAATCACATCACGCCCGATAATGAGCGGTATCCCCAAACGGCTCTCTTCCACGGCTACCTTTTGTATGGCATTAATCGTGCGCGTATCGACTTCATTCAGAACCGACCCAACCCGTCCGGTACGAATGTCATCAACCAATCCGCCACGAGCCGCCTTCCCGTCGCCGGTGATCGTGGCATCCGGTCCCAGCCCGCCGAGCTGCCACATCTGGCCGATCTTTTCTTCGAGCGTCATCTGCGCAACGAGCAGTCGCACACGCTCATCAATTGAGCGATCTCGATCCAGCCACGGACGCTCCTGGACTTTGGAAGGAGGTTCCTCAACCGCCGACGTCTCAGCGCGAACAGCGCCGCTCCAGATTGCGGCTATTGCGGTCGCTAGAATCAATGAAACGACCAACCTTCGATAAAAATCTGCGCTTCGCATCAAAGAATCCAAACCAATTAAATAGTGCATCTCAGTATGACCTAAACGCTCTGTCCCAATGTTGCCCGCCGCTCGGCAAGGGCGACCTCAATCTCATCCATCAAGTTGTCCGTTAGCGGATAGTACCGCAGCACGACCGCCCCAACGAGCAGCGCCACCGCCGGAACATCGCTGATCAGCATGACAATCCCGCGCTCGGCCATCGCCGTCAGCGGAACGTCTTTCGAATAGCCCAGCCACGACAGCACCTCGCCATTCAACCAACCGCCGATCCCCAAACCCAGCTTCATTCCAAACACGATCGACGCAAACGCCAGCGCCGTCGAGCGCCGCCCCGTTTCCCACTCCGAGTAATCCACCACATCCGCCATCATCGACCACAGGATCGGGATCGTCGGCCCGAACGACAGTTGGAGTAATATCTGGAGCAGAAATAAACTCGCAATCGAGTCATTCGGCACCGCCGCCATCAATCCCATAAACACCGCCGACAGTACCAGGCAAAGTCGAAACGCCGTGTTCTTCCCCAACCATTCGACGAGCCACTTCGACAGACTCACGCCAAGGATCACAAACGCCAGGCCGATGCCGTTAAACAATCCAAAGTTATCGATCCAGCTAAAAATATTCGGTGCCCGCGAGTAGTACTTGAAGTAATACAACATGCCGCCACCGCGCAGCGCAAGCTCCACATAAATGAGCAGCGCCAATCCGAACAACTCGACCCACGGTTTGTTGTTTAGCAAATCCACCAAGTCCTGCCGCACCGAGGAGTCCTGCCGCGGACTGGGAATTACACGCTCGCGCGTGAATGCGAACGTCACTACAAACAACGCCACTGCAACGATGCCCCACACCGCCATCGTCGCCCGATATCCAGCAGCCACGTCGCTGCCGCCGAAGGAATCCACCATCTTCAGCGTGAACATGTTCACCACCAGCGTCGCAAACATCGCACACACGAATCGCCACGATGCCAGGCTCGTCCGCTCGCGCGTGTCTGCAGTCATCACGCCTGACAGCGCGCAATACGGAATGTTGTTCGCTGCGTACACCGCCATCAGAATGTTGTAGGTCGCCACGGCCCACACAATTTTTGCCGTCGGGCTCAGATCCGGCGCGGTGTAACAAAACACCAGCGCGATCGCCATCGGCACCGCCGTCCATAAAATCCACGGCCGGTAATGACCCCACCGTGTCCGCGTCCGATCGGCCAGCGCCCCGATGATTGGGTCGTTGCAGGCGTCGAACGCTCGCGAAATCAATAAGATCGTTCCCGCGACGCCTGACGCAATTCCCAAAACATTCGTGTAGAAGAACAGCAAAAACGTGATCTGCGTTTGAAAAACGAGATTCGCCGCCGCATCGCCCACGCCGTAGGCGAACTTCTCTCGCAGCGCTAGTTTTTGCTCGACGACCGTCATGGATTTCGCCTTGAGGCGGGCCAACCGTTACCCTGCGACCCTAACCATTTCGTTGACAGTCGCCCCGCCGCTCGATATTGTAATTAGAGAAACTGTTTCTCGCCCAATTTTCTCATCGTTTCTCCCATGACCACGATTCGCAGGGTTGCCCAGAAGGCCGGGGTTTCCATCGCCACTGTTTCCCGCGTGGTAAACGGCAGCACCGCCGTTGCACCGGAACTTCGCGACCGGGTCTTGGAAGCCGTAAGCCGTTGTGGCTACTCACCTACTGTCGGGCGACGCTCGGCGGCATCGATCGCGTTGGTCTACACTGGACCATTTTCCGTGGGCTCGCCTTACGATGCGGCCTGCATCGAGGGCATCGTAACCGCCATGCTGGAGAGCGATTTCGACCTGAAAATCACCCACCTGCGGCGAGACAAAGCGCCTGACGAAACCTACTCCCAGTTCTTTCTCCGCAAAGGCATTCGCGGGGCCATATTGCGGTCCACCTACTCCGATCGCGATATCGCCCGCAAGATTGGCGACGAAGGGTTTCCTGCCGTCGTTTTGGGTGATCGTTTCGAGCATCCCCGGCTGCCATTTGCGTACAACGACTCACGCTCCGCGAGCGCCGAGGGGATCGAGCACCTGATCTCCTTGGGCCACCGCAGGCTGGCCTTTGCGGCAAACAATATCGACGACGGCGACCATACCGATCGGCTCGATGCCTACCGCCAAACCCTGAAAAAACATGGGCTTTATGACGAGCAGCTCGAGTTCCGCGTCCCCGCCCATCGGCTTGATGGCGCCCAGCTCATGCGAAAAATGCTGAGCCTCACACAGCCTCCCACCGCCGTGTTTATCGTTGACCCCCTCACCGCCGCCGGGGCCGTGAATGAAGCCCATAAGCTCAAGCTTCGCATTCCCGAAGAGATGTCGATTCTCGGATTCGACGACACCGATACCCGGTTTTCCGTCGCTCCGACGATGACCGCCATTTGCCAGGATTCTCGCGAGCTGGGCCGCCTCGCGTTCGAACTGCTAATTCAACGCTGCGAAGGCGTCGAAGACGGCCGGCACGTCGAAGGCCTCGGTGCCGCGTGGCTCGAAATCAATCACACGACGGGTCGCGCCCCGGCGAAAGCGGTCCGCATCATGCCCAACGGCGAGCGGATTTCTGTCGACGAGTGACCGCGCCCATGCGGAATTCCCGCATCTCTCGCCGCAATCCATTTTCTGGCGGTCGTTGCCACGGCTGTTTATAATCCAGTTGTTGCGGCCAAAAAAAATCGCAATCTTGTTGACAAACGTTTCGACCAGAAGTAACCTACGTGAAACAGTTCCGCAAAAGTTTTCACGTTCGGTTCGATTACTTCTTGCACCGGTGACTGATTCTCTTTCCGAGGAGGTGTCCTAATGAAGCGGTTCCAGGCGATGGCTTTCATTTGCTGCGCGGCGTTGTGCGTAGCGCTGCCGGTGAAAGCAGCTACGGTTAATGTCGACCCAAATGCTGCTTGGGTTGGCTTTATGAATGTTTCCGAGACTCCGCAAAACGGCGGTGGCTATGTATTCGGAAGCTCATGGGGAACTTCTGATTTGGCCGCAGTTTTCGGTGGCGGCACTTTGACGATTGCTCCCAACTCTGTAAACGACCCGAGTAACTTTTGGTATTCGCCCGCTGGTGGGCCTGGTTCGGTCGGTAATAAGACGATGGACGCAAACATGTACGTTGAAACAAACGGCGTCTACACGGGCCAAAACCTGACCTTCAGCGGCACCGTACTTTCGAACACGCTGGTCGGCAGCACAAATCAACTCGGAAATGGTTGGACCTCGGTTGCCTTTATCAAAGATTTTGCTCCGGACTATTCGTCCAATGTTACGGTGACGGCGCCCCTCACGGCCGGTGCGTTCAGCATTAATCTCAACACGATTAATGACCCGGCGCGACACATCCAATACGGTTTTGAAACAATCGGGCCAGACGTTTGGGCTACCGACGTCGCACCCTACGGAAACATCAAGATTGCGGCTGTCCCAGAACCAGCAATGATGACGCTGGCCGGACTCGCCGGGCTTTGCATCACCGCGATTCGGCGCCGTCGCTAGACGTCGCCCTCGCGGACACACGCGGTATTCGGTTTAGTTTTCAAATGGACGTAGATCAAGCGCCCGGTGCTTGGTCTGCGCGGCCACTCGTGGCCCCAAAGCGGAGATCTTCTCGCCATGAATTCGCGCATTACTTGTCGTCGAGTCGTTTGGTTCGCGGTTGGATTGAGTTTTATTTGTGGAATGCCGTGGAGCACTCCGACCGCATCCGGCCAAGTGATCTTTGACGATGAATTCGATGGCACGCACGGCAACGTCGCGTTTCATCCGGGCGGCGTCGTCGACGTAACTTCGTATCGCGCGCCGTTCGGTGGCACCACCGGCGACGACTTCGTCGGCCGTACGAACTTTGGCTTTACGCTACCTCAAGACGGCGTTGCTACCGCCGCCCCGGGCAGCACGGATGGCAAAGTGGCCGTGTTGAATTTGAATACCTACAATCCGAACGCCGCCGGCACCACGTTTCTCGGCACGGACCTGATCTCCAAACGCAACTACGCGGTTGGCGGTGGGTTCAGCATGACAACGCGCATGCGATTGCAAGCCGGAACACCGGCAGGCATCGTTGCGGCCCCATTTTTGTACGATGTTCAACGCGAGAACCCTGTCGGCACGCCGGTTCGCGATGAAATCGATCACGAAATCCTCACCAACAATGCGCAGTCCGCTGCGCCAGATAACACGCTGACAAACGTTTGGAACGACGGCAATTTCGCGAGCGCTGGCGCACCCGTGGCAATCAGCAACCCCAGCGGCTTCGATGTCACGCAGTTCCACGACTACCGAGTCGATTGGTCTCCCACCAACGTGAAGTGGTACATCGACAACACGTTGGTCCGCACCGAAACTTCCGTCGTTCCAAACGATCCGATGCGGGCCCACATTAATGTGTGGGCGCCAGATAGCAGCTTCGCCGCCGCTTACAACGCCTCTCTACAACCTTCGGCCACCTCGCCTGGCGCTACGTACAAAGTTGAAGTCGACCGCATGCAGATCAGCCGGACGAACACCACCGTCAGCAACAATCTGCTCGCCGACCCTAGCTTCGAAAACTTCAGCTCCGCGGGTCCCGATGGCACCGGTGGGTGGCAGCTCTTTAACAACGCGTCCTATGCATCGGGCGAAGTCGTACCACAGGACGGCTTCAACGCCCTAAAAGTCTTCGGCCCATTTCAAGGGAGCACTAACGCCTCCGGTGCATTCCAAAACGTTCCCGCAACCGCCGGCCAACAGTTTGAAGGTACCGTTTACGCCTATTCTCCAAGCTTCGACTCCATTTCGGGTACTCAAAACTACACGAATATCACGCTGTCGTTCGTAAACGCCGCCGGACAGGTAATTGGCTCCGTAAACTTCAGCCCTGGTACAAACGAAAAGAACACGCCGATCTTCGATGGCCGCGATCCCAACATGGTCGCCGCCCAAGACCAATGGATTCCGTACTCGGTCGATGCGGTTGCTCCCGACGGAACCGCGTTCGTCCGTGAGAGCCTGTTCTTCATTCAGCTTTACCCCGGCAATACCAACAAAGGCGGTGCCGTGTGGTTTGATAACGCTTCGCTGGTCAGTCTGACCGGGCAGGCCGTCGCCCTCTTAGGCGATTACAACGGCAATGGCGTCGTGGATATGGCAGACTACGTCCTCTGGCGCAATGGTGGCCCGCTGCAGAATGACCCCACGCCAGGCGTGGTGGATTCATCGGACTACACCTTCTGGCGAGCCCACTTCGGCAACACTTCAGGCAGCGGTGCCGGCCTCGGCTCCGCCGCGGTTCCCGAACCGTGCTCATGGTTGTTGGCGATGTTCGGCGCTGCCTTCGTTGCCGCCAAGCGACGTCGGTCATAACGGAACCCAGCTGCACCGCAGCTCGTAAGGAACGGAGCAGGCAGTCATGCGATATCAAAATCGCAGACGACATTCGGCGTTTACGCTGGTCGAACTCCTCGTCGTCATCGCGATCATCGGCATCCTGGTCGCGCTGTTGCTTCCAGCGATCCAAGCGGCGCGCGAAGCCGCACGCCGCGGCGGCTGCGCGAACAATCTCAAAAACCTCGGCCTGGCCGCGCTCAATCATCACGATACGCAAAGACACTTCCCCGTGAGCATGGGTTATTCGAACCCTGGCGGCTCAAACAACGAAGCGCCTCCAGGCGTCGCACAACCGTGTGTTGGCTGGATAGTCAATACGTTGCCCCAACTCGAAGAGCAATCGCTCTACGACCAATTCAAAGCGGCCGGTGCGTTTGAGGGAAATTATCAAAGCGGCCGGTGTCGTGTACCGGCTGCAACCACAGGATTAGCCTCAAATAAGAATGGCCTGTCGTCCCCAGACCTGATGAAAACTCAGCTAAGTGTTTTGCAATGCCCTTCGGATGCCTCTGTCCGCCAATTGAACAATCAGGAATGGGAATTCGTCGGCTGCGACGTCTCTCTCACCAGCTACAAAGGCGTAATGGACGACGCGTTTGTCAACGAATTGGGCGGCGCCAAGCTTTATAGCAATGACGACCCGGTCCAATACGAAAGCGGCAATTACACCGTACCGGCTCCCGGCGGTTGGACAACTCAACGCGACTGCAGTCGCGACACACGTTGCCGCGGCTTCTTCTTCCGCCAATCATTTCAGCACCCAGTAAAAATCTCGACCGTCACCGATGGCACGAGCAAATCCTTTATGATCGGTGAAGACGTTCCCGAGTATAACTTGCATTCGACTTCGTTTTACTCGAACGGCGATTGGAGCAGTTGCAATACGCCCCCAAACTACGGCATCGGCCAAGACCCCGTGCCAATCGCCGCCGCCTGGTACGACGCGCAAGGCTTTCGCAGCCGTCATCCGGGCGGCCTTCAATTTTGCGCCGCCGATGGATCCGTCCGCTTCGTCTCCGACAATGTCGACAACATCCTCTATCGCACAAGCTGCACCCGCAACGGCAACGAATCGGTGCCAGGCTCGTTTTAAACTCATGCAGAAGGATCGATTTCTGATGGCCGTTCTTTCCGCGGCGACGCTCTTCGTCGCGGGTTGCGGCAACGGTTTGGCGAGCGTTTCCGGTACGGTCACGCTCGATGGCCAGGTGATCACCGGCGCTGATAAGAACGGCACGGTCGCGTTCTATCGCGAATCCGGCGGCGGCACGCCCGCCGTCGGCTTCCTAGATCAATCCGGCCACTATTCGTTGAAGACCGGATCTGCGGATGGCATCGAACCCGGCGTCTACAAGGTCGCAATCGTCATCAACAAGCTTACCCAGCCCGCCAATCGAGATGCCCTTCCCGTCGCCACGTTAATCACGCCGGATAAATATTCCAAGCCGAAGGACTCCGGCCTTCGAAGCGAAGTAAAGTCCGGCCACAACACGTTCGATTTCGCCCTCTCGTCGAAGGGCGCGTAGAATGGATTTCCGCACGCCCCGCGAATATCACATGACTATATGCTGCCGTACCGTACTGCGACCTGTTACTTACCTGCTTGCCGCCATTGCGCTGGCGAATTCCGTCAGTGAATCGCGCGCCCAAATTCCCGATCTCCCCGGCTGGCAACTGTTCTGGCACGATGAGTTCGACGGCACTTCTCTTAACACCACGAACTGGACGGCCCTTACGCGCCAAAATCAAAACAACAACGAAAAAGAGTATTACACAACCGGCCAGGTCACCGTGGCCAACGGCAATCTGCAACTCACCGCTACAAACCAACCGCTCGGGAACAAGCAGTACCGCTCCGGCCTCATCACTTCGAACATGCTCTTCGGCCAGGGCCGCATCGAAGCGCGCATCGATCTCCCCACGACGAAAGGCATGTGGCCCGCCTTCTGGATGAATCCCAATCAGGTCCAGTGGCCAACCGGCGGCGAAATCGACATCATGGAAAACAAAGGGAGCGAGCCCACAATCACCAGCAGTTCCTTCCACTGGCAAAAAGATCCCAATGTTGCCTGCTGCGACCAGCACAAGTCGGTCACGAATACGTATTCAGCGAACAGCAACGGCCAGCCCGTTAACTTCACCACCGGCTTTCATATTTATGCCGCGGAGTGGGATAAAAAGCCGAACACGACCATCAACGAAATCCGCTTCTACGTGGACAATAATCTGTTCTTTACCGTCGACGAGAACCCGTCCTCCATGTCGGATGCCAACTTCACCACCGCCAAGAATATCATTCTCAATCTCGCTGTCGGTGGCGATTTCGATGGCGATCCCAACGGTACCACCGTCTTCCCGCAAACGATGCTCGTCGACTACGTCCGTGTCTGGCATCGTCCGACTGGCATCGCCGGCGATTACAACGGTGACGGCGTCGTCGACGCCGCCGACTACGTCGTTTGGCGACAAAGTGTCGGCCAATCCGGCACCGGCCTCGCCGCCGACGGCTCCGGCAACGGCACCGTCGGCCAATCCGATTACGACACTTGGCGCGCGAATTTCGGTAGCACGCCTGCCTCGGGTGTCGGCGCCGCTGCGGCCGCCAGCGCGGTCATGGCCGTCCCGGAGCCCGGCCTGGGCGTCCCGATGGCGATCAGCGTGATGCTAGTGCTTGCTCAACGCCAGCGACCGCCAGTCGGCAAATAGTCGTATGGCAAAAACCCCACTGCTGCTTGCACCTTCACTTTCGACTGCCACCCAAAGTGGTTCCCCTATACTTCGGCCGGATGGTATAATCCGAACTTATCCACAGCCGCTGTCTCGTTAGTCGCAGCAGTCACATCATTGTTGCAGTTTCGTGAATCTTCCTGCGTAAGAGCCGCAGGATTCCCAGCACTGCAAGAAGGGGGAGTACCAATGAATCGGACAACTCGAAGCACTCTCGTCGGAATGGCCGTCTGTGCACTTTTAAGTGGTACCATCGCAAGCCTACGAGCAGCAACAATTCTCAAGCTCGACCTCGGCGGCTCGGGTCCCGACGTTGGACAGAAGGGCGGCGGCGAATTCGGAACGTTCAACGATGGCGACGCCACCACGACCGGCGATCAAGATACCAACATCGAATTCACGAGCTTCCTCGATCCTTTATTCGCCGACGTCACCTCGGGCAACGGTTCATTCACGATCACCGGCCCACTGATCGCGTCGCCAACTCCGACCTCCACAATTCCAGGCACACCATCCCTCGTGATCCAAGGGTACCCGGCCATCGGCAATCTCCCCACCTTTAGTTTGTATGGCCCCGGCAACACTCTGCTCCTCACGGGTCCAACGGGCAGCGTCAACCTCGTCGGTACGCTGGGGCCGCCGGGCACCGGCGGTGTGATCTCAACCACGCTTCAAACCGTAACCGGCGGAACTCTCAAGCCGTATCTCGCAGACAACTCGGTTTCCATCTCGATATCGCTAAGCAATATCAACGGCGGAGCCGGATTGTCGCTGAATACCGTGGAAGGAATCCGCATGAACCCCTACGTGGCGGATGGTTTCGTGACCATTACCGCCCAAGGCGCAAACCTTCCCGAGCCGACCTCAATCGCTTTGCTCGCGCTGGGTGCAATGTTCGCCACCGGCGTCTCGCGGCGCTCGCGCCGCGACTCATGCGTCGCATGAAAGAAGAGGGGGGCGCTACGATCGCCGGCGCATCCGTCCCCATGAAAAAGTCGCAGCAATACTAAAGAGAATGAGCGCCCCCGGCTCTGGCACTGCCTGCGCCGTCGGAATAACTTGCGACGGCCGCTGCCCAGCGCCGCTGCCGGAATTTTCCGCCGCGTCTACCGCCAGACGCCATAGTAAATAGTCGGCCTGGTCGACGACCCCGTCGTGATTTCCATCCGCCGGATTGCTGCCGGTAGCTCCGTATGCATTCCGCCACGCAGCATAGTCCGCGGCATCCACGATGCGGTCGTTGTTGTAATCGCCCGGAATGATCTGCAAGTGCTGGACAATCCTCACGAAGTTTATCTGACCCGCCGCATCGTACGGAATATTCGGGTCTTCCAGCGAACCGTCCAGTTGCCGCCCTTCGACCGAGATCGTAATTGTATTGAAATTGTCCGGCGCGATCCCGTTGACCACTGCCACTTGCGTCGCGTTCATATTGACCGGGGAAATGTGATCCTGCCCCGAGTTGGCGCCGGTTACGGTGAACAATGTATAGCTGCTGAAGACCTTGGCCGCCGAGTAGAACAGAAAATCATACGTGGCATGTGCATCCAGCGAGCTCAGCGTCACTAACAGCGAGCTCCCGTCCGACACGTAGAATCCGTCACGCAGCGCATCCGCTGGAATGCCCGCCAAGGCGCTCGGGTACGGCCCGTCATAGTTAAGGCCCGGGTCGGTCACTCCCGTGGACACGCCACCCTTAACGAACTGTGACTTCATGACGATGCCCGTAAAGCCGCCGCCTTGGTCGTACAAGCCTTTCGTAATCGTCGGATCGCTGTACGGCGTACCGGAAAAATTGTTCCACGTCACGTTCGCCTGAGTCGTTTGCTGCGTGCTCACACCGAAATCGACCAGCATCGTCGACACGCCAAGCTCGGCGGCAGTGCCCTGCACCAACGTCGGCGGTTTAATTCCGGCGCTCCGGCCTGTGTAAATATACGACTGCATGTACTTCTGCAGTTGCAAAGCCTTTCGCTGAGATCTTCCCGAGCCGCCGCCGCTCAGAAGATTCGTATGTTCGCCCGGATCGCTCGACAAATTGTACAGTTGCACTTTCGAGAAATCGGTAATCCCCACCGTCGGGTCGTAGTTGTTCGCAGACGTCGTGCCGTCGCCAGACGAAAAGATGAGCTTCCATTCTGTGCCGCCCGAATCAACCTGGTGGATTGCAAATGTTCCGCCGGTAGAATGTTCGACATTCACCATTCGCACCCCATTGCCGGCCGTGCCTAGCAACTCAGGCAAAATGTTCACACTGTCTTCCGCTGCGCCCGCTGCAGGTAGTGTATAGCCGGCAATCGTAGCGGCCGTGGCCGTTACATCACTCAACGAGACAAGATGGCTATTCACCGTGCCGGCCGGAATGTGGCCGCCCCATTGGGCTAAAAACGGCACTCGCGTGCCCCCTTCAAAAATCGTGTCCTTCGCCCCCCGCATCGGCACCCCGTTGATATTGCCGGGGGAATTTGGCATCGCGAATAGCGAGGCCGCCCCATTGTCGGCCGTGAACACAACCAACGTATTGCTGGCGATGCTGTCCGACGTATCCCCATCGTGGTTCGGGTCGTTGATCGTATCCAACACCTGTCCCACTGCCTGATCCACCGCATAAACAAAGTTGGCATAAGGCGCATTCGGCCCCGTGTATCCCGACGTCATTCCAGCTGGCGGCGTAATCGGTGCATGCGGCGCGTTCATCGCGAAGTAAGTAAAAAACGGCTTATCTCCATTCGCTTTCGAGCTGATGTAATTCGTCGTGGCCGTCGTCAATGTCTGCAGCGTTTTGCTCGTGTCGAAACCATCCGCGATCGGACCCGGGAAATTTATATATGGGTCCGATGGATTTCCATTCACCCGCCCCGTCGGCACTGCCGGAGTCACCAAATCTGCTCCCACCGTGTACCGACCGTTGATAAATGCATACGGCGGATAATTAGCGCTCGAGTCGAGCCCGAGATAAGTATCAAACCCGCGATCCACCGGGCCGTCCATGATCGGCTTCGAGAAGTCCACGTTACTTCCATTGATCGCCGGTGCGGCGCCGTTCGTCGTGCTGTAGGTAACACCCAAATGCCACTTGCCGAACATGGCCGTGCTGTAACCGCTCGATTGCAGCATCTCCGCTACTGTCAGCCGATTGGGATCCGTAATCGGCCCCGAAAACGGATTCAGCGCGCCTTGCGGATACCCGGCCCGCCACGAGTACTGCCCCGTTAGTAACGCATACCGGCTCGGCGTGCACACCGAATCGGTCGTGTGCGCGTTGGTGAACATCATTCCGCCACTGGCGATGCGATCGATATTCGGCGTATCGATCGCCGAGTTCGGCGTATAGCCCCGGACATCTCCTAAACCCATGTCATCCGCGAGAATGAACACGATGTTCGGCAAGTTCGAAGACTGGCCAAACACACGCCCCTCGCACGCCATGGCACAAACCACGGCGCAGATCAGGGCCGCACACGTTTTGTATAGAGAGGCACTATGGGCCGTCATGGCCATCGTCCTTGAGATGAGAAGTTTTGAACGAGAGAAAAGTGTTGCGAGTTCCACGATTGTGTCGCTTCCTGTATGCCCGCTAATGCACGCGAACATATCGAAAACGAATCGAACTAAATCCCAGAACCGCAAATTCGGACAAGAGCTCGCAACGCCCGGTCCACCAACAACGAATCTTTGATGAGTGAAAAGCTACTGACCCAACTAATTGACGAGTGGCGCCCTGTTTCGAGCTACCACACCGAGCTTTTCCCGCAAGCCCCGGTCGGCAGCCCCCCACTGGCGGCTCGCATCAGAATAAGCGGCCGCACGCAAAAACTCAACAAGAATTTCGCTTTTTCGTCGACAATGAGCCCCCGCGCCATCCGTCGTCCGCCAATCTGTCGCGAATCCATCTCTCAGCTCTTTTTGTCCAGCATTTCTTTGAGCATCGCGATCAGCGCCCCGTGCTCTACAGGCTTCACCAAATGCCCATTAAATCCTGCTTCCGTCGACCTCCGGCGATCCTCCGCCTGCCCCCAACCCGTCAATGCGATGATCACCGCATCTTTGCCCCAAGACTGTTCGCGGATCTGGCGACAAGCGTCATAACCGTTCAGTTTCGGCAAGCCAATGTCGAGCAGGATTACCTCCGGGCGAATCCGAGTGGCAGATTCCACCGCTTCCTCACCATCGAAAGCCATCTGCACATCGTTCCCCGCCAACCGCAACAGCATAGCCAGGCTCTTCGCACTGTCGTGATTATCATCCACCACGAGGATTCTTCGCTTGCCACTGTCCCCGTCGAACGCGTCCGGCATTTCTCTGGTCGTCTCCACACGCGCCGCTTCCGCCGCCATCGGCAAACAAACCACGAACTCGCTCCCCTTCCCCAGTCCTCCGCTCCGCGCTTCGACGGTTCCGCCATGCATTTCGACTAGCCGCTTTACCAGCGTCAGCCCGATCCCCAATCCGCCCTCATGCCGACCAATCGGGCGATCGACTTGCGAAAATAACTCGAAGATGCTGTCGAGCTTATCGGCCGAGATCCCAATTCCCGTGTCCCGTACCGACACCGCGACGTCACTCCCCTTGCGCCCCGCCGAAAGCTCGATCCGGCCACCCTCACCCGTAAACTTGCACGCGTTGTTCAGCAAGTTGCTGACTACTTGCGTCAACCGCACCGGGTCCGCTTCCAAATACACTGGCTCCTTCGGAAGCGCACTCGTCAACTCCAGATGCGCCATCTCCGCGGTCGGACGCGACATTTCAAGCGCCTGCTCAAGCACCGAGTTCAGCTCGATCCGCTCCTTCCGAAGCTCCAGTTTGCCGCGCGAAATTCGGCTGACATCCAACAAGTCATCGATCAGCCGCACCAATTGCGTCAATTGGCGACGAATCATATCCGTCGCCATGTCGAACACCTGCCGATCCTCACCGGCAACGTGCAACAGCGACAGCGCATTGCGAATCGGCGCCAGCGGATTCCGCAGTTCGTGCGCCAAGATCGCAAGAAACTCGTCTTTGCGGCGATCCGCGTCTCGCAACACATCTTCGATCCGCTTGCGGTCACTCATATCGATGACCGATACGACCACGCTTTCGACCCCCTCCTCTTCAAGAAGCGGCGTGTACGCGACCGCAAAATGCCGCGACTCCTCTGCCCCCGGCAACGGCGGGAGCGTGAGTTCGTACTGTACCGTTTCGCCCCGAAACGCCTGCTCTAACCGCGGCCGAACCTCTGCGTTGTAAACTCCAGGCAAAACGTCTGCCACCTTACTGCCGACAATCTCGCCCGCCGGCAGCCCAAGCACTCGCGTAAACGATTTATTCGCGTAAATGTACTGGTGTTCGGGGTCGATGATGACGAGCCCCACCTCCGCATTGTCTGTCACGCTCTGCAATAGCGCATCGCGCTGGTGCAGCAGTTGTTCTTGCTCCCGCCGCTCCGCCACGTCGCGGAAAACCAGCACGCAACCCACCACTTCGCCATCGACACAGCGAATCGGGGCGGCACTATCGTCAATCGGCCGCTCCCGGCCCTTCTTACCGATCAGCACCGTATGATTCGCCAGCCCGACGATCATCCCCTCGCGCAAAGCCCTTCGTGCTGGGTTCTCCACCGTCTGCCGGCTTTGCTCATTGACGATATGAAACACCTCATCGAGCGGTTTGCCGACTGCCTCCGAATTGCTCCACTCTGTTAATCGCTCCGCCTCGGCATTCATGTTCGTGACATGCGCGTCGATGTCCGTCGCAATCACCGCGTCCCCAATGCTCGCCAGCGTCGTCCGCAACCGCTCTCCCTGCTCGGCAAACGCAATCGCAGCCCGCTCCCGCGCCTTTACATTTCGCCCACTCATCGTGAACACCAAGCCGACCAGGATCAAACCTATGACCGTGGTGATCAGGTCCGATGCAATCGCGGCCTGCGAACTCGTTTGCGATTCGCTCGTCCGTGCCTGCAACAGCGATTCCTCGGTTTCTCGCATCACCGAGACCCGCTTCCGCAAATCGTCCATCAGGTTCATTCCGACGCCGCTCTGCACGATTTTCAACGCGCCGTCCCGGTCGCCACCCTTTACCATCGCAACGGTTCGCTCCAGCTCATCGACCTTCTCCGCGACCTTCCGCTGCATATCGTCCAACCGCGCCTGCTGCTCGAAATTGTCCGAGGTCAGGTGCTCCACATGCGACATTTCCGTATGCAACCTGCTGAGAGCGTCCGTATAAGGCACCAAATACTTCGGGTCTTCCGTCAGCAGGTAGCCGCGCTGCCCGGTCTCGGCATCTTTCAACGTCGACAGCAATCCTTCCATCTCTCCGATCACTTCGTGCGAGTGAGCGACCGCCGCTTCGTTCTCTGCCACCCGCTTGATATTCACGTAACCCAGGAACCCGTCGACCACCAGCAACCCCAGCGTCAACGCGAACCCGACCACCACCAGGTCACGCGAATTCTGCTTCTGCCACATCGCCTCGATTCCCGTGACTGGCAACCACGGCG
>Ga0206917_1067_pt1 | contig 29868 bp, 26 predicted proteins | sample Alteio_BWOrgHeat_68_FD_152931 | JGI IMG/M metagenome (GOLD analysis project Ga0206917, IMG submission 152931) | Enriched cells from forest soil in Barre Woods Harvard Forest LTER site, Petersham, Massachusetts, United States -... | ecosystem: Environmental > Terrestrial > Soil > Temperate forest >...
CGGCTTCCGGTTCGACGAGTGTGATGCCCATATGAAGCGGGCAGGGGCGGTGCTCGCTGGCGGCGCTCACCGCTTTGAGCGCGTCGATGAATTTCTGAGGCAATCCTTGAATGATTTGCACGCCTTTTTGGCTGAGGAAGCCCAGCACGGGCAGGCCGATGGTCATGTTTCCGCCGACGAAGCTGCGGCTATCGATGAGACCGACGCGGAGGCCTTCTTCGGCAGCGGCGAGTGCCGAGGTAAGGCCAGCGGGGCCGCCGCCGCAGACGAGGACGTCGTACTCGCCGATGACAGGAGTTTCGCGGGCGGGTTCGGTGATTGTTCGGCCGTGCGCGGAAGTTGTGGTCATGCGAACGTAGCGTGTGACTAGTGCGAGGAAACCGGGGGCTAGCGCCCCGCGGCTGATTGAAACTGAGCGAGCGATTTGAGGAGAGATTATAGCAGAGGGCTTGGGCGGGCCGTTATCGCGGTTTCGGGGCGGACGAACGCCCACAAAATTACGGCCGCGAGCGGATGGAGGACGGCCATTGCGGCGAAGATCGAGGCGGGGCCGACGGTGTCCATTAGTTTGCCGAACTGGTCGTTGAAGATGATAGCCCCGGCTGCGCCGAAGCCGGCGGCGATCCCGAGGACGCTTCCTACGTTGTCGGCCGGGAAGGTTTCTGCGATCACGACACTGAGGGAAAAGAGCCAGCTGAGACAGACGGCGCCGACGATGCTGAAAATCGCCAGGACTGCGACGGCGCTCGGAAGGTGAGGAGTGAGGATGCAGATTGGGGCGAGTGCGGCGGTACAGGCGAGCATGATTTTGCGCGCTCGGAGTGGTGTGACACCGTGACGAACGAGGGAGTCGGACCAGGCGGCGCTGCCGACGCCGCCTAAATCGGCGACGAGAAATGGAATCCAACCGACGAGGCCGATTTGTTTCAGTGAAAGCCCCGATTGCTCCTGCAGGTATCCGGGCAGCCAAAACAGGCAGAAGTACCAGACGGGGTCGGTGAGAAAGCGGCAGAGCAGGATTCCCCAGAGGCTGCGCGTCTTCCAAAGCTGCGGCCAGGTGAAGGGAGTGTCGTGACGGCTGGGCTCGGGATCGGATGCAAGTTCGGCGACCGGAGCAGGCGGATCTCGATAGATGGCGATCCAGAGCACGGCGAGCGCGAGGCCAACTGCGCCGGGGACGATGAAGGCGGTGTGCCAGCCGTAGTGCAATGTGATCCAGGCGATGAGGGGCGGAGCGATGATCGCGCCGATGGATGAGCCCGCGACGCACAGGCTGTTGGCCGTAGCGCGAAGCGTTCCCGGGAACCAGACGGTGACGACGCGGAGTTGCGCGGGAAATGCCATGGGCTCGAACACGCCGAGGACGCCGCGTGAGAAGGTTAATTGGCGCAAGGAGGACGAGAAGCCGCAACCGAGGCAGGCGATGGACCAACCGCTGATGCCGACGAGCATGAGTATGCGGGCGCCGAAGCGGTCGGCGAGCCAGCCGGCGATCGGATAGACGACTGCGTAGCAGGCGGTGAAGACATTCACGATGGTCGCGTAGCCGCGATCATCCATGGCGAACGATTGTTTTAGCGTGGGCTTGAGGATCGACAGGATTTGTCGATCGACGTAGTTGAGGACCACGGCGCTGAAGATGATGCCCAGAATCAGCCAACGCCGCCGACTGGGGGTGGGATTGGGCATTGGATTGGTAGAGGAGTCGTAAGACGACGGTTGTCGTAAGCGGCGTCGGAGAGATGGGGTGCGCGGAGTATAGCGACTGCGCTTGAGAATCGAAAGCTAGAAGTCTTGGCCGCGGCGCGCCCGGTCGCTGAAGCGACCTCGCCTGTATTAGCTCGCGTGTGGGGTTACGCCGAGGATGATGTCGAAGCGGGCTTCGAGGTCGTTGGTTTTTGAGTCGGCGATTGGCTTGAAGTCGATGGTGACGGAGTCGCGCGCCTTCTTATCGCGGATTTCGTTGTAGACGCCGTCGCGCTCGTTTTGGGGGTGGCCCTTGATGTAGCACTGCGTGTTGAATTCGCTATCGGTGCCTTGCTTGATTTTGAAATGGATGTGGGGTGTGCGGCCGGGATAGGGGACGGGCTTCACGGTGCGGAAGTAGTAGTCGCCGGTGCTGGCGGTGAGGAAGCGGCCGAAGCCTTGGAAGTTGGCATCGCGTTTTGCGCGGTTGTCGCGCGTGTTGAGGTAGACGCCGTTGGCGTCGACTTGCCAGATTTCGATGGTCGCGTTGCGGATGGGGTTGCCGTCGGCGTCCAAAAGTTTGCCGGAGAGGTGCGTGATCTCGCCGATCGCGGGCGTGATGTTGTCGTTCACGATGATGAGGTCGTTGTCGGTATCGAGCGGCAGTCGATCGGGGTAGAAGGGGCCTTCCGTTTGGCGAGGAGTGAGTTGGAGGGCTTCAGCGAAGGCGCCGGGGGTGGCCCACCACGCCGCGACAAAAAGGCCTGCAGCGGATGCGGCGGCAGTTTGTAAGAAGTGACGGCGAGACGGAATGAGTGGGGCGGGCATCGCTAATTGCGCTCCGTTAGAAAAGCGGCGTATCTCTGGGTATTAGATCGAACCCGGCTGGGAGCGTCACGGGTCGTGAAAACGGGTCGCTGAAGCGACCAGTCCGTAGAGGGCGCGAAAAAATACTTGACCCACCCGTTTGGAGTTGTCAACTTAGAGGGAACTGCGGTTATTTATTCGTTGGAGGGACGCTAATGAGTCGTCAATATTCTCTGGTAACTTCTCTGGCGCGGATTGCGCAAGTGGCATGTGTGGCGGCGTGCTTTATCTTGGTCGGCTCGGTGAGTAACGCGACACCCTATGCGTCGGGGGTCACGATTAGTGGGACGACCGTCAGCTTCATCTTGAATCAGCCGACGCAGAGTTTGACGTACCGCATCAATGGCGGCGCGCCGGTGGCGTTGGATGGGAGTTCGAAAGGGACGCTCACGTTCAACCTGAATTCGCCGACGGACCATTTTTCGATTGCGGCACAAAACACGGACACGACCGGGTTTCTGATTCCGACGGGCGCGATCACTCCGCCCAACGGCGGTGGACTATCGCAGGCAACCAGCGCGTCTGGCACGAAGGTGATTAGCGATGACGGAAGTCCGCTGAACCGATTCAACTCGCCGCGCGGGGTGAGCGTGAACATGAATCCGAACTCGCCGTACTTCGGCACGACTTACATCAGCAATTCGGTTGCTGGGACGCTCCCTAGTGGCGGCGAGATCGGGCCGGGCAATACGCCAGTGACCGCTAGCCGGACGTTAAACGGCTTTGGCTTGTACGCGCTGAATGCCGACGGCACGGATACATTCCACAACGGCGATACGGCCGTAAATCCGCAGAACAACGACGGATTCCCGGCGTTTGTTACGCCTCCGATGTCGGCGAACAGTCCGTATCGCATTCGTGTGGGAGAAGATGGCAGGATTTGGGCCGCCGACTATAGCGATACCAATGGGAATCTGTTTTTGATCCAGCCGAACCTGACGGGCGGCGCGACAACTTCGGTAAATGTGCTGGCGCAGTTTGGGGGACAGCCGCCGCTGCTCGATGGCAACAATCAGCCGACGACGTCGGATGGAACCGGGCTGCCGCCAGGTCAGAACCATGGGAGTATCTCGTCGTCGTTCGCGACGGGTTCGCTCGCAGCGGGGAACCTAACTGTTTATACGTTGGATGAAGATCTGGACAGCGCGCACTTCGGCGGCAGTGGGCCGAACGCCAAAGCCGATCGCAATAGTATATGGAGATACGACATTGGCGGCTCGATACCAGACGCCGGTTATAGCGGTACGCCAACGCAATATGCGCCTGGCGCTCCGACGCCCCCTGCGCCGGCAGCGTCCAATGGCTTGATTGGCGATTTTCCTCAAGGTGGTATCACCGCCGACATGACGCGCGGGCCGGATGGGAAGTTCTACGTGTCGCAAAATCGCACGACCGGCGGTCAGCCGGGGATTCTCGTTTTTGATTCGACGGGAACGACGTTGCTTTTCAACTCGTTGCAAGCGAGCAAGACGCTGCTCGGTGATCCGAATGCTACGGATATCTTTGCTGCTGTGGCGGGGATCGACGTATCGCCGGACGGGAAATGGCTGGCTGTGATCGAGGTCGACAATGACGTTGCGCTGCTGCCGCTGATTAACGGGGTGCCGGACCTTGCCAACCGGCTTCTGATGGATGGAGGGATCAACACGGCGAACGGACGTGACATTTCTTTTGACGCTGCAGGGAACTTGCATATTGTCAGTAGCGGGCAAGGCATGTATCGCGAGTACGCGCCCGGCGGTGAGACGCTAGCGATCACATCGTGGAATGGGACGTCGTTTAGCTTTGTAGTCACCGTGCCGGAGCCAGCAACTTTCGGTCTGCTGCTGGTCGGGTTCGCCGGTCTTGGTTCAGTAAGGAGTCGTCGCGTTTAATTTCCATTCGCGCAGGTATCGCGGGTGGAATGGGTTTGACCTACCCCACGAGATGGTATGGTGCGGCGCTATTGGTGATAATGATCCGGCCCAAGTCGGTCAATTATTTAGGCTAATCGCTAATGTTGAAAAAATTCCGACCGGTTATTTGTATCACCCTCGTGTTGATCTTACGTGCGCGAGGCGACGCTCAAGTGACGTTCGGCAGAGCGATTTTTGGAAGTAACAATGCTTTCCCATTCAATTCCGACGGTTTTGGCGCCAATCCTCGATATCAGCAGGTCTACAAAGGTTCTCTTTTCGGTGGACCAACGACGATAGGTAGCCTGACTTTCTTCGATAATGCCGCACCCGCAAGATTTGAAACGGCGGACTATACGGTGAGGCTGTCCACGTCCAAGTTTGGCGTCAATAGTCTTGATACAGTGAACCTCGACAGCAATCCCGGGGCAGATGCTCAGCTTTTCGCGACGGTACACTTGTCGGGAGCCACTGGCTCGAGTTTTACGATCACGGGCACACCGTTCAACTACAACCCGAGCAGTGGGGATTTGCTGATCGATATTACACGCGCGAACGCGGTCATCCGGAGCGGCATGGGTGCCTTGGATTCGATGAACGGAACTGCCGGTGGCATCTTTAGCCGCGCCGACAACTTCGGCGAGGAATTCAACAATTGGGGACTCGTCACTCGTTTCAATTTTGTGCCCGAACCGTCGACGCTTATATTGCTCGTAGGTTCAGTCGGGCTAATGAGCGCGCGAAGATTTCGAATGCGATAAACGCGTCGCGCTTATTCCCATTCGATCGTCGCCGGCGGCTTGCTGCTGATGTCGTAGACGACTCGGTTCACGCCCTTCACTTCGTTGATGATGCGCGTCGAGATTTTTGCGAGCAGGTCGTGCGGAAGGTGGGTCCAGTCGGCGGTCATGAAGTCGTCGGTGGTGACGCAGCGGACTGCGAGGGCGTTGTCGTAGGTGCGGGCGTCGCCCATGACGCCGACAGATTGCACGGGGAGCAGCACGGCGAAGGCTTGCGATGTGCTGCGGTAGAGGTTCGCGGCTTTGATTTCGGCGACGACGATGGCGTCGGCTTCGCGGAGGGTGTCGAGTCGGTCGCGGGTGATTTCGCCTAAGCAGCGGACAGCGAGGCCGGGACCGGGGAAGGGGTGACGCCAGACGATTTCTTCGGGCAGGCCGAGCTGCAGGCCGAGCTGGCGGACTTCGTCTTTGAAGAGGTCGCGTAGTGGTTCGATGAGGTCGAAGCCGAGCTCGGCAGGAAGGCCGCCGACGTTGTGGTGGAGTTTGATCGTGTCGGCGGGGCCGTCTTGCGCAGCGCCGCTTTCGATGACGTCGGGGTAAAGCGTGCCTTGGGCGAGGAATTTTGCGCCTTGGATTTTGCGGGCTTCGCTGGCGAAGCAATCGATGAAGGCGTGGCCGATGATGCGACGCTTTTCTTGCGGGTCGGTGACGCCAGAAAGCGCGCTCAGGAAGCGGCCTTCGGCTTTCACGACGTGCAGGTCGGTTTTGAAGTGGTTGGTGAATTCTTCGACGACGGATTTCTCTTCGTCTTTCCGCAGCAGGCCATTGTCGACGAGGATGCAGGAGAGTTGCGGGCCGATCGCGCGGTAGAGCAAGGCGGCGACGACGGCGGAGTCGACGCCACCGGAAAGGCCGCAGATGACGCGGTCGTTCCCGACGCGCTCGCGGACTTGGGCGATCGTCCGCTCGGCGAAATCACCGAGTCGCCACGTGCCGCGGCACTTGCAAACGTTGGTCACGAAGTTCGCGAGCATCGTTTTGCCGTGGGGGGTGTGCGTGACCTCGGGGTGGAACTGCAGCGCGTAGAGTGGGCGGCTGCGATGCTTCACCGCGGCGAGGTGGCAGTTCACGGTGCTGGCGAGTGGAATGAATTGATCGGTGATGAGCTTCACCTGGTCGCCGTGGCTCATCCAGACTTCGGTTTCGCGCGGAACGCCGGCGAAGAGGTCGTCGGATTCTTTTGCGGGCGTCACTTTTAGTTGGGCGCGGCCGAATTCGCGCACCGGGTGGCTATCGACGCGGCCGCCGAGGGCCTGGCACATGAGCTGCATTCCGTAGCAGATGCCGAGGATGGGGATGCCAAGGTCGAAAATAGCGGGATCGCAAAGAGGTGCGCCTTCAGCGTACACGCTTGAGGGGCCGCCGGAGAGGATGAGTGCCGTCGGCGCGAGTTCGCGTACGCGGTCGACGGTGATGTTGTGGCGGACGATCTCGGCGTAAACGTGCTGCTCGCGAACGCGGCGGGCAATGAGCTGGGCGAATTGCGAACCGAAATCCAAGACGAGCACACGTTCGGTGGCGAGGTCCGATTGGTGCGGCGAGCTGGATGTTTTGGTCATGCAGAGATATTGCGTGAAGTGGGGCGGGGTGGCGTCGCGATGAACTGCGATTATAGCGCTCGTTCTTAGCCCGAACTAGTGGCGAGTTGTAGAGGGCGGAAACGGCGCTTATGCTGAGGGCAATGAAGATTCTGCTAACAAATGATGATGGAATTTACGCGCCGGGCTTGGCGGCGATGGAGCGTGCGCTGAAGCGATTGGGCGAGGTGCATGTGGTGGCTCCGGCGATTGAGCAAAGCGGCGTTGGGCACTCGATCACGTTTTTGAGTCCGCTGATGGCGAAAGAAGTTTTTGATGGCGACCGGCGCCGCGGTTGGGCAGTCGAGGGGAGTCCGGCGGACTGCGTGAAGTTGGCGATGTCGGAATTCTGCCCGGATGCGGATCTGGTGGTCAGCGGTATCAACGGCGGGCTGAACGTTGGGATCAACGTGCTGTACTCCGGCACCGTGGCTGGGGCGACTGAAGGGGCGGTATTTGGGATTACGAGCGTGGCGGTTTCGTTGGAATACGACGAGCACGCTAATTTCGATCGCGCCGGCGAGATGGCTGCGCGGATGATCGAGCAGATTTTGGCGCAGCGCGACGCGAACTCGCACAAGTTGTACAATATCAATATCCCGACGGTGGCGATGACGCGTGCGACCGAGGTGCGAATTGTGCCTATGAGTACGATCGGGTGGCCGGCGGACTATGAGCGTCGGACTGACCCGAAAGGGCGACACTACTATTGGTGTATGAATTCGCCGGCGGTGCCGGTGGCGGGCGGTCTCACGGATTTAGAAGCGCTGAAAGACGGGTTCATTACGTTGACGCCGCTCAGGATTGATCGGACGGAGCGCGAGGAGCTCGCGAGGATGCGGGATTGGAAGATTTCTTTGTAGGCGGGCAGAATAATTAACCACGAAAAAAGCGAAAGTCACAAAGGAAAGAAGCTCTTTGTGCTTTTCGTGTCTTTGTGGTGATTCATCTTTCTCATCAAACGTCAGGTATCCCAAAACATGAATGCTATTAAGATTTGCCAGGCGGTGTTTCTTATTGCGATCGTGGTGATCACGGCAGGTTGCCCTTCGTCGGGCAGCACTTCCAGTGGCGGGACGAGTATGGACGCGCTCGCCAGCCAGGCGGATGCGCAGAGTGCAGCGAAGAAGCAGCAGGATGCGGCGGCGGCTGCGAAGGCGGCGGCCGATCAGAAAGCTGCGGCAGCGGCTCAGGCTCCGCCAGTGCAGGAAAGAAAAGCGGTCGGCAGCCGGGAGATCGTGCAGGGCGGCGGTTACTACAGTGCGATCATGGGCGCGCGGCGGCATGTGATGAACGTCGTCGATAATATTTCTTGGATTCAAGGCGTGCGCAACTTCCAGGGAACGTATGGACGAAATCCTAAGGACACGAAGGAATTCATGAACGTGTGCGTTAAAGAGAACGATCTTCAATTGCCGCACATCGAGGCGGATGAGGAGTATCTTTACGATCCGAATGGCGAATCCGCCGGCAACTTCGGGCAGTTGTATGTCATTAAGAAAGAGGCGCCGGGCAGTGCGCCGGCTCCGGGGACTGCTCTCCCTGCGGCTCCTGGCACTGTACCTGTTCCCCCTGCCACTCCGGGGACTGCTCCTCCTGCCGCGCCAGGCGCGACGCAGTGATTTGCCTCGCTTTTGACTTGAGCCGTTGCAACCGCGACATTCGGAATCGTCGGTAGAAATCGGCGCTGTCGTCGACGCTAATGTGGGGAAATCGCAACGCCGCTTGCGAGCGCCGGCGGGTGATTAGATTGGGAATTGTCCGGCGATCCGTGCCGGGGATTCCCCTCTTCTTTTCCCGCAAGTGCTGCCGATGAACGCTCTCCTCCGCTATTCGTTGTTTGCGTTCGCAATTTGTTCTGCGTCGATCGCTGCTGCGTGCGAGGCGCCGTGTCCAACGTGTGGACCGCCGCCGTGTGTTGTGGAAGATCGGCAGCCGAGCTGGATTTTCATGCACAGCACGTATTCGCACGATCCGATGACGGGCGCACGCGTCGCTCAGTACGAACGCATCGCGCCGGTGGAACCGCTCGAGGATGAGCGGAATGTGACGAGCAACTATCGCTTCACGCAGACGAATCTTCGCGGAGCCGATGGTTCCGTCGATCGTTACTATCAAGTGCAGGCTTGGGGTAACGGCCGCGGTGGAATGGATGCCGAGTGGGAGCGATTTCATGATGCTTGGAAGGAGTCGGTCCTCGCGGGCGGGTATTACAACCAGAGTTACCCTGGGCAGAACGGATTCAATAACCGCTTTGGAAATCGGTTCTTTAACGGGTTTGGTCCGAGGAATAATTTCCAAAACAACCAAGGCAATTGGGGCCAAGGGAACTGGAACCAGGGGAACGGCGGACAGGGGCCATGGCAAAGCACGAACGGCGGGCCGTGGCAACAGGGCGGTGGAAATTGGGGCGAAGGCGGTGGTCCGCCGCAAGGTCCGTAAGGCGACGCCTCCGCGATTACTTGGTAGGCGCGGGCGGGCTCGCCTTCTGCAACTGTCGCACGGCGCCGTTCCAATCTTTTTGCGACGTGTAACTATCGAGCAGCCAGCGGTTGCCTTGGCGGACCCATTGCAGGACGAAACGGTCTTCGGCTCCGCCTTTCAAGCCGTCGCGCTTGTTCTTGGCCATGATGAAGCCGCGGCATTGAATGGTGGCGGTGCTCTCATCTGCGTTTAGTTCGACCTGCGGTTCGCCCATGATCCGAGCCCGTTCGATTAGCACTTGAGGCATGAGCGTTTCGACGTCTTTTCGCAGTTGAGGCTTGGCGGTCGGCGCCAGTTGGGCGAGTGCTCCGGGGACGTCGTTCGCTTCCACAATTGCGGCTAGATTGTAAAGCGCGTGCTCGACGGCTTCGCGCGGAGTTTCGACGAGCCAGTTGTAGAGCAAGAGCGCTGCCGTAACGGCACACACGCCAAGGATGCCGTACATCGCGCCCTTGGTGCGAGTTTGAAAATAGGCGACGCAGGCCATCGTTAGCGCGATCGCGCCGCCGATCCAGATCGGCAGCGCGTTCTCGGCGAGCCATCTCATACAACAGAATTGTCTGAACTAGATGAGTTAAATTCGCCGCGCAGGTGGGCTCGATAGAGCATTGCACTTGCGACGACGGCCGCCAGACCCAGCAACACGGCCAGCGGCCACAGGGGGACGAGGTTTTCATCCGGCGTCGAAAAGTCGCGCCGGACTTCTAAATGATCCATTCGGTCCGGGTCGCCGGAATTATTCTCGGTCGCCACTTGTTCGGCGACTCGAGTGCGGGCCTGGTAATTTCGCTCGATGTTCGCCTGTCGCCGACCGTATTTGCCGCTCATGGCGAACAGGGCCACGAGGGCCATCAGGGCGAAGACTAGCACCCAGAACCAGGCGGAGTCGGTGATGCCGGATTGCTGGTTGGTTTCAGGCAAGATGATTTACCACGGAGGCACGGAGAGCACGGAGAAAAAGAGCCGCAACAAACGATTTCCATCTGTCTCGCTTCGGCTTGTATTCATCCAATTGCAATTGTTTTTTTTGACTTCTCCGTGTCCTCCGTGCCTCCGTGGTTAATTTTTATTTCTTCGGGAACAGCGGCCCGCCGTACTGTGCCGCGTCGCCGAGTTGTTCTTCGATGCGGAGCAGTTGGTTGTACTTTGCAATGCGGTCGCTGCGCGAAGCGCTGCCGGTTTTGATTTGGCCGGTGCTGAGCGCGACGGCCAGGTCGGCGATCGTGGAATCTTCAGTTTCGCCGCTGCGGTGGCTCATGACGTTCGTGTAGCCACTGCGATCGGCGAGGCGGACGGCTTCGATCGTCTCGGTGAGCGTGCCGATTTGGTTCACCTTGATGAGGATGCTGTTGGCGATGCCTTCGTTGATACCGCGCTGCAGGCGCTCAGTGTTGGTGACGAACAGGTCGTCGCCAACGAGCTGGATTTTTTTGCCGAGCCGTTCGGTGAGCATCCGCCAGCCATCCCAATCGTCTTCGCTGCAGCCGTCTTCGATCGAGCAGATTGGGTACTTGTCGGCCCAGCTCGCAAGGAGGTCGACCATCGCGGCGGCGTCAATCGCTTTGCCGTCGATAGTGTACTTCTTCGTCTTGGCGTCGTAGAGCTCGGTGGCGGCGACGTCCATCGCGATCCAAACCTGTTCGCCGGCTTTGTAGCCCGCCTTTTCGGTGGCTTCGAGGATGAGGTCGATCGCGGAGGCGTTGTTGGGCAGGTCGGGGGCGAAGCCGCCTTCATCGCCGACGGCCGTGTTGAGCTTCTTGCCTTTGAGCACGCTCTTGAGGTGGTGGAAGACTTCGACGCCGCAACGGAGGGCGTCGCTGAATTTGTCGAAGCCGAGCGGCATGACCATGAATTCTTGGACGTCGACTGAGTTATCGGCGTGCTGTCCGCCGTTGACGATGTTCATCATCGGAGCCGGCAGCACGCGGGCGTTCGAACCGCCGACGTATTTGTACAGCGGCATTTCGCAGTAGCGCGCGGCGGCGTGGGCCGTAGCGAGCGAGACGCCGAGGATCGCGTTCGCGCCGAGTTTCTTTTTGTTCGGCGTGCCGTCGAGTTCGAGCATCTTCATGTCGACGGCGATCTGGTCGGTCGCGTCCATGCCGACGAGTTCGCTGGCGAGCACTTCGTTGATGTGGGAGATGGCCTTCGACACGCTCTTGCCGAGGTAGATCGCTTTGTCGCCATCGCGGAGTTCCCAGGCTTCGTGCATGCCGGTGCTGGCGCCGCTGGGGACGGCGGCGGTTCCGATGGTGTTGTCATCGAGCGTGACATCGACTTCGATGGTGGGATTGCCACGGCTATCGAGTATTTGGCGGCCGCGGATATCGACGATCATGCTCATGGCGAAACTACACCTTTCCTTAACAATTCGCAAAAAACGATCTGATTGGAGTCGTTATTTTAGGGTTCTAACGACGGTTGTCGAGCGGCAGTTGGTATACGAGAGCGTGCCCTCAGCTAGGCGAATTTGCCAATTCTGCGTAAATTGGAAGGAGGGAACAGTTGTTGCGCGGCAAGTTCGAAGTGAAGGCGGGATGAAAAGCTACCGGCGTACGCGAGTTTGGTGGTTGGGCTTGTTTGTGTGCGCTGCAGCTCAGCCGGCCGCGGCGATTACGCTGCAAGTCGATTACACGTACGATACGTCCAATTTCTTCGGGGCTGGCAATCCACAAGGCGCGGCCGCGGGCGCGCAAGCGAAAGCGACTCTCGAAGCGGCCGCGAGTTATTTCAGCTCAATTCTCACAGATTCTTTTTCAGCGATTCAGACGCCGGCGCAGTATCACAGTACGTTTCCGAACTCGAATGGCACTGTGACTTGGACATGGCACGAGTCGTTTTCGAATCCTTCGACGGGCGCAGATGTTACCATTTCGAATCCGACCGTGGCGGCCAACAAGTACATCATTTACGCCGGGGGTAGCAATCTGACGGGGACGACGGTCGGAGTCGGCGCTGTCGGCGGATTCGACTGGAGCAGCAACATCACTGGAGCGAATCAATTTACACCGTCAGACATTAACACAATCAACGCAACGACGGACAGTTTTTCGGCGGCGGTCGAAACGCGTGGGCAGGCGAGCGGTTTCGCGGCCTGGGGCGGCGCCATCAGCTTCGACAACACCGCACGCAACTGGCACTTCGACAACACGACGGCGCCCGCTGCGGGGGAGACCGATTTTAGTTCCGTCGCGTTGCATGAACTCCTGCACGCGCTAGGATTTGGCGAGACAAACGGCGGTTCGCCAGTGACGCCTTGGGAATCGTTCGTAAGTGGCAACGTGTTTATTGGTAACAACTCCGAAGGTGCGAACGGTTTTCAGCCGGTTCCGCTGTCGGCAGATTTGGCGCATTGGGCTCAAGGGACGAACAGCGTGGTCTATGGAACGTCGATAGCGCAGGAAACCGTTATGACGCCGAGCATCAATGATGGTCAGCGGAAGAAGGTGACCACGCTCGATGTGGCGGCGCTCAAGGACATCGGTTGGTCGGTGATATCGCCGCCCGGCGTCAATGGTGACTACAACGCCGATGGCGTCGTGGATGCGAGGGATTACATTGTTTGGCGTGACCATCTCGGCCAGAGCTTCGCAATGCCGAATGACACGACGCCGGGCACCGTGACGCAAGCGGACTACAATGTTTGGCGGAGCAATTTCGGCGCAGGTGCAGGCAGCGGTAGCGGATCGCTTGGCGAGGGAAGTGCCGTGCCCGAGCCCGCTAGCGCGGTGCTTCTAGTGTTCGGGTGGATTGCTTTGGCCTCTTGTAGGTCACGTCGCGCGACGTCGCGACCTGGCCGGTAGTCCGCTGGGCAGCGCCCTGTCGCCGCCCCGTTGAATCCCGATTTCGGACCCGCATGCTCGCTGGTGTTCAAGTCTGGTGGGCGATTCGCTTTTGCATTGAGGAGCGACTCGATTACGCGGCGACTTCTGGCTCGGCACACTGATGCGGTTTCTGCCGATCGTGACGCAGATTTTTCTGTTGACTGCCGTGTTTGAAAGCATGCGGGCGACACGCCCGAGTGCGACATCGACCTCGCCGGTGGGATTGCTGCCACGATCGAGAATACCGTGGCCGCGGATGTCTACGTTCATGCTCACGGCAAACCGGAACTTTCCTAAATAATTTGCGAAACAAAGTCGGTGATCGGTGCCGTCGTTTTACGGTTCTGCAAATAGGCGGCGAGAGAGCGCTCGACGCGGGCAATTTGCCGCGACTGGCCTACATCGCGGATGCCACCTAAAGTTGAAGGAAGTCTGGCCATCGCGCTGCAAGTTTGAAAATGGAAAGATTTGAAATGAAAAACTTCCGGCATGCGCGAGTTTGGTGGCTGGGCTTCTTCGTATCTGTCGTGGCACAGCCGGCGGCAGCAATTACGCTGCAAATCGATTACACGTACGACACGTCGAACTTCTTTGGGGCAGGCAACCCGCAGGGCGCGGCGGCGGGCGCCCAAGCGAAAGCGGCGCTCGAGGCCGCGGCGAGCTATTACAGCGCGATTCTCACGGATTCTTTTACGGCGATTCAAACGCCGGCGCCGATTCGTAGCTCAGTTTCGAACGGCGTTTACACCTGGGAATGGCACGAATTGTTTTTGAACCCAACGACCGGCGCCCAAGTGAGCGTTTCGAATCCTACCATCGCGGCCAATAAATACGTTATTTACGCTGGGGCTACGGACTTAACGGGTGCAATCATTGGCGATGGGGAGGTTGGCGGGTATGGGTGGAGTCCAACCCGCACCGGGTCGAGTACGTTCTCAAGCGCCGAAGTCGCTCAAATCAACGCGACCAACGTGAGTTTCCCCGCTTCGATCAAAACGCGCGGCCAGACGAGTGGATTTGCGGCTTGGGGCGGCGAAGTCAGCTTTGATAACACCGCGCGCACGTGGCACTTCGATCACACGACACAACCCACTTCGGGGCAGACGGATTTTTATTCCACGGCTTTGCATGAGATCGGGCATGCCGTGGGTTTTGGCCAGTACGATGGTATTACGGATATCTCGCCGTTTCAGTCGCTTGTGACGGCGACTAACCAGTTTATTGGCACAAGTGCCGAGGCGGCGCACAGTTTTCAGCCGGTGCCGCTGGCGACAGATTTAGCGCATTGGGCGCAGGGAACGACCAGCGTTGTCTACGGCACGTCGATCGGCCAAGAAGTGGAAATGACTCCCAGTATCTTGGATGGCACGCGGAAGCTCGTTACCGCGCTCGACGTGGCGGCGTTGACAGATATCGGTTGGACGGTGGCAACGCCGCCCGGCGTAAATGGCGATTACAACGGCAATGGCGTGGTTGACGCGGCGGACTACGTGATGTGGCGCGATCATTTGAACCAGACTTACACGCTGCCGAACGACACGACGCCAGGAACCGTGACACAAGCAGATTACAACGTGTGGCGAAGCAATTTCCGTGCGTCGAGAAGCGGTTCGGGCGCGTCGTTATACGGCGGCGAAGTGCCCGAACCTAGCGGGTTCGTGCTATTTCTTGCATGCATGGCCGCGTTGCCGATTCGCCGGCGACTCGGAAGAGGGATTTAAGAGTGGGGGGTTAAGACTTAAGATCGTAAGCGAGCAAAGTAAGCGATCTGCCTCACATCTTCTATCCTAAGTCTTATATCTTTCATTCTCGCATGATTGCCCGCGTACAAACCTGGTGGACGATTCTTCGCATTTGCATCGAAGAGCGGCTCGTATACCGCGGCGACTTCTGGCTCGGCACGCTGATGCGTTTTCTGCCGATCGTGACGCAGATTTTTCTGTGGAGCGCGGTGTTTGAGGGCATGGCCGCCAGCCAGGGTACGTCTGGCGCTGGCCAGCAAATCGCCGGGTACACATACCATGATTTCGTCGCCTACTATTTGATGACAACGATCACGCGGGCGTTTTCAAGTATGCCGGGCTTGGCGGGCAGCATTGCGCTGCAGATTCGCAACGGCGAAATCAAGAAGTACTTGGTGCAACCGATCGATTTAGTCGGCTTTCTGCTGCTGCAGCGCGTTGCGCACAAGATCGTGTACTACGGTATCGCGTTCTTGCCGTTTGCATTCGTGTTTTACATCTGCCGCGGTTATTTTCCTGGTTGGCCGCCGGCCGATGTAATGTTCGCGTTCATCACGTCGCTCGTTTTTTCATTCCTACTGGGCTTCTTTCTGGAAGCGACGATCGGCATGATTGGCTTCTGGTTTTTGGAGGTCAGTTCGCTGTTGTTTGTTTACATGCTGTTCAACTTCTTTTTCTCCGGCCACATGTTCCCGCTCGATATGTTGCCGGAGCCCTGGCGGACGCTGGTTCAATTGACGCCGCTGCAATATTTGGCGTACTTCCCCTCCGCCGTATTTCTGCAGAAAATTCAAGGTCACGATCTGTGGTTCGGGCTCACGGTGCAGGCCGCCTGGGTGTTGTTCTTTATCGTCGCCTGCCGCGTAACGTATTGGCGCGGGGTCAAGCGTTACAGCGGGTTTGGCGGTTGATGAAAGATCAACGTGATTTGAAAAAATACAGGAACACTAATTCACGCTAATCTTCGCTAATTATCTTGCTTCGATAAGAGATAATTAGTGTTTATAAGTGTTCAAAAAAGTTTCAACAGAATGCAACGACCGTCCTACACCCGCGTCTTCCTCACGTTCCTGCGTAACAGCCTCGTGCGCGACATGATGTTCCCGACCAACTTCATCATCGAAACGATATCATCGTTTGGTTGGGTGATGATGAACGTCGGTTTTTACCTGCTGATCTTCAAGTACACGTCGCAAATTGGGCCGGGCACGAGCGCGGGCGACGCATGGGACAAATATCAGTTCTTCGTATTTATTGCGACGAGCATGTTCATCAACAGCATCGTGCAGATGTTCTTCATGACGAATGCTGATGAGTTTAGCGAACTGATTCGCACCGGTGGGCTGGACTTCGCCCTACTGAAGCCGATCGATACGCAATTCCTGATTTCGCTGCGAAAGGTTGAGTGGGCATCGTTCTCGAATTTTCTGGTGGCCGCGGCGCTCATGATTTACGCGTTGCCGCGCGTCGACGGTTTTCATCTGACGATCTGGCAGGTGATCTTGTATCCGATCTACGTGCTGGCGGGCGTTGTCATTTTGTATAGCCTGATGATCGTGCTCGCGGCGGTCAGCGTGTGGCTCGGGCGAAATACTTCGATTTACGATTTCTGGTTTTACATTACGACCTTTTCGCGCTACCCAATGGAAATCTATAGCGGGTCCGTCGGCAGCTTGCTGCGCTTCGGTTTCACCTATCTGCTGCCAGTGTTGATCGTGGTGAACGTTCCGGCCCGGATGCTGGCCAAACCGCTGCGGGCGGAGTACGCTCCATTGGCGCTATTCGCGATCGCCGCGACCGTGGGCAGTTTTGTTGCCAGCCGCTGGGTTTTTCAGCGGGCGCTTCTGAGTTATCGCAGCGCGAGTAGCTGATTCGGAGAGCAAGAATTAACCACGGAGGCACGGAGGACACGGAGAGTCTCGGGTGCTGTTTCTCCGTGAACTCCGTGCCTCCGTGGTTTAATATTCGGAGACTATATGAGTATGAAATGGAAGATGATCACACTGGCTTGCATAGTGGCACTATTGTTTGCGGCCGACGGTGTTGCTGCGGATAAATCCTCTGACAATCACAATTCGAATGAAAAAATGAAATACCCTGCCGCGCGTCGTGTGGAACAGGTGGACGAATACCACGGTGTTAAAGTTTCCGATCCTTACCGCTGGCTCGAAGCCGATGTGCGCGAGTCGGACGAGGTCGCGGCGTGGGTCAAGGAGCAGAACGACGTTGCGCGGAAGTTCTTGGACGCGATTCCCGAGCGGCCGGCGATCGTGAAGCGGCTTACGGAGCTTTGGAACTATGAACGTTACTCGCCGCCGGTGGAGAAGGGCGGCAAGTATTTCTTTTTGAAGAACGACGGGCTGCAGAATCAAGCCGTGCTGTACGCGGCCGATTCGTACAAGGACGAGGGGCACGTGCTGATTGACCCCAACACCTGGTCGAAAGATGGCACGATCGCGATGGCCAGCTTTAGCGCGACGGACGACGGCAAGCTGCTCGCTTATGCGCGCTCGTCTGCGGGCAGTGATTGGGAAGAGATTTTGTTGGTGGAAGTGAGTAACGGCAAAGCGCTCGACGACCATCTGAAATGGTCGAAGTTCGGCGGGATCGAGTGGAACAAAGCGGGGACGGGCTTTTACTATTCGCGATATCCCGAGCCCAAAGAGGGGGAGAAGTTCCAGGCATCGGCTCTAAACCAGATGGTGTATTTCCATAAGGTTGGAACGAAGCAAGACGAAGATCAGCTTGTGTATCGCCGCCCGGACCATCCGGATTGGAACTTTGGATTCAATGTTACGGATGACGGCAAGTATCTCGTGCTTGAAATTTCGCACAGCACCGATCCGCAAAATCAGGTTTTGATTCGGGACGCCGCGGCCGTCGCTGACGCGCCTTTCAAGGAGCTCATCGGCGACTTCGACAACCAATTTGCGTTTCTCGGCAATGATGGGCATCAGCTTTTCTTTCTGACGGATTTGAAGGCGCCGACGAAGCGCATTGTGCGGATGGAAGTTGACCAGCCTGGGCGCGATCACCTCACCGAGATCGTGCCGGGCCGCAAAGAAACGCTTGATAGCGCGAACATTCTGAGCGGCCGCATCATTTGCCAGTACATGGTCGACGTCCTGAGCGAAGTTCGTTTGCATGATCTGACCGGTAAATCGCTCGGCAAGGTGGAACTGCCGGGGCCGGGGACCGTGCAAGGGTTCGGTGGCGATGAGAAGAACACCGAAACGTTCTTCGTGTACACGAGCTATAACGTGCCGACGAGCGTTTATCGGTACGACGTGCCGGCGAATAAAACCGAGCTCGTCCATCAACCGAAAGTCGATTTCAAACCAGATTCGATCGCCGTCGAGCAGATTTTCTATCACAGCAAAGACGGCACGCGAGTGCCGATGATCCTCACGTATCGCAAGGACCTGAAACTGGACGAACCGCACCCGACGCTGCTGTACGGCTACGGTGGCTACAACATTTCGATGACGCCTGCGTTTAGTCCCGCGTACATCGATTGGGTTGAAATGGGCGGCATCGTGGCGGTCGCGAACATGCGCGGCGGCGGCGAGTACGGCGAAGAATGGCACCTCGCCGGCAAGGCGCTCAAGAAGCAAAACGTGTTCGATGATTTCATCGCGGCGGCGGAGTGGTTAATTAAGGAAGGTCGCACGTCGCGCGAAAAGCTCGCGATCATGGGCGGCAGCAACGGCGGCCTGCTGGTGGGTGCGTGCGAGGTGCAGCGGCCCGAGTTGTTTGGGGCGTGCATTCCGCAGGTGGGTGTGCTCGATATGCTGCGATTCCAGAACTTCACGGCGGGTCAGTTCTGGCGAGACGAGTTTGGCAATAGCGATAAGGAAGACGAATTCAAATCTCTGCTCGCCTACTCGCCTTATCACAACATTAAGGAAGGCACAAAATATCCCCCGACGCTGATCATGACGGCCGATACCGATGACCGCGTCGTGCCGATGCACAGCTTCAAATTTGCGGCCGCGCTACAGCGCGCCCAAGGGGGCGATGCACCGATCCTGCTGCGGATCGAATCGAAAGCAGGCCACGGCCACGGCACGTCGGTGGCGAAGCTTATCGAAAACGCTGCGGATCGCTGGGCGTTTTTGGTGAAAGAGCTGGGCGTGAAGATGCCCACCAGCAACTGAGATTATTTGGCGGCCGCTACGGTTCGCAGTTCGCGCGGCAGCGGAAACGACACGCTCTCCTCGCGAATCGAACGCGGTTCGATGGTGGCGTCGAATCGGTCGCGCATCCAATCGAGGCATTCTTCGACGACTTGCTCCGGGGCGCTTGCGCCTGCCGTTACGAGCACCGTTTCAACGCCTTCAAACCATTCGGGTCTTAAATCTGCGGGGCCATCGATCAAATGGGCGGCCAAGCCCCGCTCTCGAGCGAGCTCCGCGAGGCGCTGGCTGTTCGAGCTGTTCTGGCTGCCGAGGACGATCGCCAGATCGGCTTCCCGCGAGAGGAGGGACACTGCCTCTTGGCGATTCTGCGTGGCATAGCAGATGTCATCTTTGGGCGGAGCCGTGATGTGCGGAAACCGCTCCTTCAATCGGTCGATGATGCGGTTGGCGTCGTCGACGCTGAGCGTGGTCTGAGTCAAGTACGCCACTTTGTGTTCGTCGGCCACCTTAAGCGAGGCCACATCTTCGGGAGACTCAACCAGCATGATCGCCTCGGGCGCCTCGCCCATCGTGCCGATGACTTCGTCGTGTCCCTCGTGGCCAATGAGCAGGATTGTGTAACCGGCGCTTGCGTATTTGATCGCTTCGAGGTGGACCTTCGTCACCAGCGGACACGTGGCGTCGATGGCGCGCAAATTCCGTTCAGCGGCGGTACGGCGGAGCTCGGGCGACACGCCATGGGCGGAGAACAGCAAGGTCGAGCCATGCGGCACTTCGGCCAAGTCGTCGACGAACGTGACGCCGCGGCCGCGAAAGTGCTCGACCACGTATTTGTTGTGGACGATTTCGTGGTAGACGTAAATCGGCGGTTCGAGCGACGCCAGCGCGAGGTCGAGCGACTCGATCGCCATGTTGACGCCGGCACAAAACCCGCGCGGACTGGCCAGGAGGACTTTCATGCCTCCATGATAGACGGCAGCCGTGGAGCCGGACAGGCAAGTGTAAGAAACCGGACGCTAGCGCGTCACAGCGAATCCGCCGCGGGGCACAAGCCCCCGGTTTCCTGAACAGCTTCCTCTTTTACTTCGGCCGGCGTTTGAGCTTTTTCGAACGCCCTTCCAGCGTCAGCAGCGGTCGCTGCGACGGGTAGCGGGCTTCGAGCTCCTTGAGCGATTCGTGAATCGTGCGGCACAGCTTAAGATAAGGTTCAATGCCGAACGAAATTGGCGGCAGCCAAGGGCAATCGACCCCGGTGATCAGTGGATGAGTAGTAGGTTGCATCGCGGCCCCTCTCTGTTGGACCAAACCGCAATCTGGGGAAAAGGGTCGCCGGACTCTGCGGGATCCGACGACCGGTTGGATTGAAACTATTACGCAAGACATGCTAGCGCCGTTCACGGTTCGCGCTGCACGATGCGACGACTTCTGTAGCTGACGTCTGTGAGGCCGGCCGCGGCGCAAGAATGCCGGGGTCACAGACCCCAGCTACAGTTGAAGAACGCGCGGCGGAAGATGTAGGAAATTCCCACTCGCTCGGTATGAAACCGCTTCTAGTTGTTCTTAGCGGTGCTCGATGTCGCGCTATCCTTGCGATCGTCCTTGTTTTTGCGGAATGGCATTTCGCCGCCCTGTCGGCGCTTCATGAACCGGGAGATTTGCTCGGTGGCGGCCATAAATTCCGACTCGCTCAATTTGCCGTCGCCGTCGCGGTCGGCGATTCGCACGAGTCGTTGAATTGGTTCGCGGAGTGGCTCGGGGACCTCGTTTGGATCAATTTTCCCGTCACCGTTCTCATCGAGTGTGGCGAACAGCCGTCGGGCCTGTTTGGGGTCTTTCACATCGGCCAACGGCATTGGGCGGTCGTCGAACCGGTCGAAAGCATCGCCTTGCGATTTTTTGAGCTTTGCGAGCTCGGCGTCGACGTCGATCCCCTTCCGCTCGCAGTAACGCATCGCAATCGCGCCGATGCCCGGTCCCCCGCGGCTCAATTCTTTGCGTTCGATCGCGCCATTGCCGTCCTTGTCCAGTCGTTCAAGCATTGTGTCGAACACTGGCTTCAGATCTTTTGGCACTTCGTCCTTCTCGATCCGGCCGTTGCGATTCGTGTCCATCGTCAGCAGCAGGTAGCGTACCGCGTTCGCGCCTGGGATCGTTGTCGACTCCTTCGCTTCGATTGGCTTTTCCGGGCGCGAAGACTTGAGAGCATCCGAAAATTCCTGCCGCGAGAGGACGTGGTCGTGGTTCGCGTCGCCCCGGCGGATGAGCCGGTCAAAGAGTGCTCGGTTTTCGGGCGAGATTTCGTCCGCTTCGAGCGTGCCGTTATGGTTCGTATCCAGCCGGTCGAACAGGGCGGCGTCATCGTCCGAGATATCGCCACTCTTGGGCGATGCCGCTGGGAGGCCGGCCGCCATTCCCATTACTAAAAGAGCGCCGAACGCTGCGGCCGAAAGTATCGGTAAAGACAGAACCGGGCGACAACGCGGCGACATGATAACCCTCCCAACCTTGCTTTCCTAACTTATGAAACCTCCGGTATCGCCCGGAGTTTCGCCAAATATGGGGGTTGGTCTACCAGCGGCACCCCGCAAATATACCTTTCGGCCACAATGTGCTATCAGCGCTGGAAACGCAAGGTTGACGGAAACTGCGCGTTTTCCTACTCTTTCACCGCCCGAGATTGCCGTTTGCCAAAACACGGTCGTCACCAGCGGCGTAATAAGACTAGGTGCTGCGTCCGCTCGATTAGAAACCGGCGGACGAGCGGTCGTAGGTTGCGGTTTCGCCACCGATTCGCGGCGGCCAAGCCACCCGTCGACACGACTGTTCAAGCCGTTCGTAAACGATCGCTATACCCCATACAATGCGCGTGATAGCGCGAATTAGTCGCTCGGAGAAATTGTTGGAAAGCCGCCGCCGGCCGCGTCGATTTTGATAGTGCTCTAGCACTCGCATTCGCGACGCTGGCCGACTAAAAGCTAATCGATATCGGCCCACGAAGAACGCCAAGCGTTCTACCAAGAGTAACCCACACACTGACTCATCCCGCATCGGGAGACGTTTTCATGAACATCAACGGCCCATCTCAGGTTCACGGCGCACAAAGCGTCAACCCGCCGCATTTCACCCAACGCACTCAGTCGGCGCAAGGCACGTCGGCTACTTCGCAGACCGACCGGGTGGAAATCTCGCAAGAGGCCCAAGCGGCGATGAAATCGACCGAGGCAGGCGGAATTCGGCATGACCTGGTAAATCAAATCCGCAGCCAAATCGCGGCCGGCACGTACGACACGCCGGAAAAAATGAATGCCGCCGTGGATCGAATGCTCGATCAAATCGGGTAGCCCCGCCGCGGCTTTTGCCCCGGAAAGTCTTCACGTTTCCGGCGATTGTTGCCAGGCTTGGCACTTGGGCTTAGAATCAATAAGCGCACGGCGATCCTTCGTAAAGCCGAATTGCGCAATAGTTTGAGACAAATCGGGCACCCGGCCGTTGTCTCAATAAGCCAGATACTCTCTTCGCTTGCCTCGTTAGTTGGCTCTAAATGTCGAACGACTTTTCACTCGGTGAGGTGCAGGTTTCGCTCTCCCCCAAGGAGCGATTCGAGGAATACCTGCAGAGTCGCGGCAAGCGGACGACCCAGCAGCGGCGGGCCCTCGTCGATTTCATCTTCGAGCGGCATGACCACTTCAATGCCGACGAATTGATCGACGCCTACTCGGCCGGTCATCGGGGCGAGAAAATCAGCCGGCCGACCGTGTATCGCACGCTCGACCAATTGGTCGAAGCCGGGCTATTGCGCAAAATGACGCTCAGCGGCCGGAGCGTGTACGAGCATGACTACGGCTACCCGCAACACGATCATTTGTACTGCCAAATCTGCGATAAGCTCATCGAATTTAGCAGTGACGAACTGAACGACATTCAAGATGCCGTGGCCCGCGAGCATAATTTTCGCGTCACGGGGCACCGGCTGATCATCAGCGGTGTGTGCCACGAGTGCAGCCGAACGCGGCATCGCCGGCAATCGCCGCTGGATTTGATCTAGACGCGAATGTCTGTCAGGGATCTCGTGTTGCTATAGCGCATTCGAATCGGCTCGACAATTTCCGTGAGGAACTCGTCGACTTGCTCCTTGCTTCTGCCAATCAGGGTCACGGGATCAATCGCCGCATCGATATCGGCCGCCGCGAACGCCTTATCCGCTTTCAAGCGTCCGATGAGGTCGTTTGCGCCGCCTTGCTCCTTCACGATGGTCGCCGCCGCCTGGCTGTGTTGGCGAATCTTTTCGTGCAGCGTTTGTCGATCTCCGCCGGCGGCGACCGCTGCCATGAGTATATTTTCGGTCGCCATGAATGGCAGTTCCTCGCGCAGGTGCTTGGCGATAACTTGCGGATAGACCACTAAACCGTTCGCGACGTTTTGATAAAGAATCAAAATCGCGTCGACTGCGAGGAACGCCTGCGGAATCACCAGCCGGCGGTTCGCGCTATCATCGAGCGTTCGTTCCATCCACTGGGTCGCGTGCGTATCGTCTGCGTTGCTCGCGAGATTCATGGCGAAGCGAGCGAGTGCGCAAATTCGCTCGCTGCGCATTGGGTTTCGTTTGTAGGCCATGGCTGAGGAGCCGATTTGGTTCTTCTCGAACGGTTCCTCAATCTCTTTGCGGTTCGCGAGAAGTCTCAGATCCGTGGCGGCCTTGTGGCTGCTCGCTGCGACGCCAGCTAGCGTATCGAGCACCTGGGCGTCGACTTTGCGGGAATAGGTTTGGCCTGTGATGGCGTACGTGGATTCGAACCCCAGCTTTTCCGCCACGCGCTTTTCGAGCTGCCGTACCTTGCCATGGTCGCCGCCGAAAAGCTCCAAGAAACTCGCCTGCGTGCCGGTGGTGCCTTTCACACTACGGGCCTTGAGCGTTTCAATGCGATGCTCAACCTCCGCCAAATCGAGCGCCAAATCGTAGGCCCACAAGCACGCGCGGCGGCCAACGGTCGTCGGCTGGGCTGGCTGCAGGTGCGTGAAGCTGAGCGTCGGCAGGTCGCGATAGTGTTTGGCGAAATCCGTTAGCGCGATGATCACAGCCGCCAGCCGCCCGGCGACCAACTGCAATGCTTCGCGAATCAGAATAAGGTCTGTGTTGTCGGTGACGTAGCAACTCGTAGCGCCGAGATGAATGATGGGCCGAGCGCCCGGGCACACGTCGCCGTAAACGTGCACGTGCGCCATCACATCGTGCCGCAGCTTTTGCTCGTACTTCTGAGCAGCTTCGAAGTTGATGTCGTCCGTGTGGGATTTCAATTCGGCGATTTGGGCGGGCGTAATCGCGAGGCCCAATTCCGCCTCGGCCTCGGCCAGCGCGACCCACAGCTTTCGCCACGTGCTGAACTTCCGCTGGTCTCCCCACAGAACCGCCATTTCGCGCGACGCGTAGCGGTTGATTAGCGGGTTCTCATAAGTTTCGTGCATCGTCAATTTAGCTCGCGAGTCTCTGGGTCATCCTCTTTGACCACGTGAATTACGGCCAGCACAATCACCAGGCCGACCAAACTAACCGCCCACAATGCCAGGCACAACGATGCCAGGCAGGTCAATATTTTAGCACCCGCGAGGTCGCCCATACTCAGGACGAGATTTTGGACACCGAGCAGAACGCACTCCACGATCGGCAGAGCCAGGGCCACGACCAGCATTGATTTGAGCGCGGCACGCAACGACATTACGATTTTTGCCCTGCGAAATAGGTCGCCAGACGAACTGGGGAAATCCGCACCCGTTTTCGCCCAGCCGGCGGGCAATGTCAATGATCGCAATCGTACGGGGCAATTCGCCCGAATAGTCGGTATCACCGGTCCCTGCGGGGTGTTGTGTTTGCGCCTCTTTCGATTGACCGCCTTGGGAAGCACACGAAAATGAAAGTAGCCGCAAATCTGCCCCGATCTCAGACACTTCCGTAGCGATCCACGTTCGTGCCGACTCTTCGAAATTCTCGATCGACGAACGCCACGGCGCTCCTTCTGCTCCTGGTGGTTTCCGCCCAGGCGTTCGGCCAAACGCTCCTGCTTAAGGACGGCCGGAAGCTGGAGGGCAAATTCGCCGAGCTGGCCAGCATCGACGAAAATCCGCTCACGTCCAAAGCGCCGGCCGGCGAGGTGGCCGTCACTCCGTTGTTGGTGGTCGACGACGGGCTGCGGCGGACGTACATCCACAGTATTCAGGTCAAGCAGGTGCTCGAGGACAAGGCGCCGCGTGATGTCAAAATCGATATCTATCAACCGCTGGCGGAGCGGGGCAACATTGTGGGCAGTGTCGGTCGAGCCGCGCGGGTGACGCCATTCGATGAGTTTGGCCGGCGCATTTACGAAATGCAAAGCAAGGATGGCCCGCTCGCGGTGGTCCAGGGCATCACGCTCATCACGCCGCGGTACACAAAAATCGAAGCGCTTCGCGGCGGCGCGAAGCCGGTCGTGTGGGACATGCGCGTCGCCACGAGCAGCCTTTCGCGCGAAGTGCTGAGCAAGGTAATCGCCACCGCCACCAAGCCGGATGACATCGAAGGCCGGTTGCAGCTGGTGCGGCTCTACTTGGATAGCGAACGCTACCGCGACGCCGGCATCGAGCTTGATAAAGTCATCAAAGACTTTCCACAGCGCCAAGATCTTCTGCAGGATGTCAAGCAACTGCGGCAACTCGGCGCGAAGCTGATTGTGAAGGAAATCCAAATGCGGGCGGAAGCGGGCCAGCACGAGCTTGCCCGCAATTTGCTTTCGCAGTTCCCGTCCGATGGGGTCGCCGGCGAGACGCTGCAGCAGGTTCGCGAATTGCTCGATAAGTACGCGGCCGAGGATACACGTCGCAATGCCGTGTTGGATGAGCTTAACGCGCAAGTCGCCAAATTCGATAGCGCGAACGACCGGCAACTGGCGGAAAACTTCGTTAAGGAAATCACCGCCGAAGCGGATGAAGACGCCATCGCCCGGCTGGCCTCGTTCGAGCGGCTGGTAGATGACGCAGCGCTCAAGCCCGAGCAAAAGGTGGCGCTCGCGATCAGCGGGTGGCTCGTTGGCTCGAATCAAGCAACCGATCACTTCCAGACGGCGGTGTCGTTGGCTCATGCACGGGAAACGATTCTCGCGTACCTTCGCGAGCCGCTGGCGCAGAACCGTGCGAAGCTGGTTTCGGAAGTGCAGGATATGGAAGGCGCTTCGATCGAACGCATCGCCCAGATGCTGAAGCTCATGAAGCCGCCGCTCGAAGCGACGAAACAAACTGAGCGTGGCCCTGGGATGCACGAGCTTCACGCCACAGGTTTGCCTGGGAAGGCTGATGCCCGATACGTCGTGCAGCTTCCGCCGGAGTACGATCCGCTGCGGCACTATCCGACGATCGTGACGCTTTGTGATTCGGGCAGCAGCCCGGAACAAATGATCGATTTCTGGGCCGGGCCCGCAGATAAGGAAAAATCCACCGACCGGTCGGGTCAGGCGACCCGCCATGGTTACATCGTCATCGGCGTTGATTGGGTTCAGCCGCAGCAGTACTCGTACGAATACTCGGACCGAGAACATGCGGCTGTGCTCGGATCGCTGCGTGACGCTTGCCGGCGCTTCTCGATTGATACCGATCGTGTGTTTCTCACGGGACACGGCATTGGTGGCGATGCGGCGTGGGACATTGCGATCGCGCACCCTGATTTGTGGGCCGGGGTAATTCCGGTCGTGGCTGTGGCGGATAAGTACATTGGGCGTTACGCGAAAAACGCACCGTATGTTGCCTGGTATTTCGTCGGCGGCGAGTTGGATGCGGATAAGTTCTCGCGGAATGGAACGCAGTTCGACCGCTACCTCAAACCGAACACGGATATTACTGTCGTCGAATACCAGGGCCGCGGCTACGAGCCGTTCGGCGATGAAATTCAGCGGCTTTTCGATTGGATGGGCCGTAGGCAGCGCAAGACACCCAAAGAAATAGACTGCGTGACGATGCGCACGTGGGACAACTTTTTCTGGTGGCTCGAGGCGGATGGCTTGCCGCCGAAATCGATGGTCGTGCCAGACAACTGGCCGCCGTCCCACGCCGTGCGGCCGGCGACGATTGAAGGCAAGCGGCTGGAAACAAACAAGATTTCGGTCAAACTGCAGGCGAGTAAGGTGACGGTGTGGTTGTCGCCGGACCTCGTTGATTTCACGCAGCCGCTTGTGGTCGAAGTGAACAATCACCCAATCTCGCCGCGCGATCGCAACGTGCATCCGGACCTGAGCGTGCTTTTGGAAGACGCCCGCACGCGTGCCGATCGTCTCCACCCGTTTTGGGCGAAATTGTCGACGCAATAGCGGGTGGTGACGTCTTTCGGCGGCGAAGTGTTGACAGGGGCGTGGCATCGCTTAAATTCCTAGCGTGGCAAACTGGAAACCGCATCGCGGCGATCATACGGTCCTCGTCTTTTTCTCGGCGTCGAAAATCGGCGCGGTGGTCGCTGTGGTTTCGCTCCTTATCGTGGGCTGCAATCGTGGGCCGGCGATGGTTCATGTCACGGGAAAGGTAATCTACAACGGCAAACCGCTTGAGTTCGGGACCGTGACGTTCCAGCCGCCGAGCGGGCAGCCGTCGCGGGGCGACATTCAACCCGACGGCACTTTTACGCTTTCGACGTATCGGCTCAACGACGGTGTGGTTCTCGGCAAGCATAAGGTTCGCGTCACTTGTTATGAGACTCAGCGACCAGGGACGGTGAGGCCGCCGGGTGAAATGTCGCTCGGGAAGCTGCTGATTCCATCGAAGTACACTTTTTTCGAACAGAGCGGGCTCTCGGCGGAGGTTCACGACGGGGAGAACCCACCGGTTACGTTTGAGCTAAAGGGGCCGCCGGGGTAAGCGGTTGAATTGCCATGACGGTCAAATCTTTATTCGCGTTCGCGGTTCTTCTGTTGGGCCTGGCCGCGTGCTCTCGCGTGAGCGCTGAAGTCGGCGTGGGTGCGAAGCCGTTGCCGGGGGCCGAGGTGCTGCTCGATGGCTCGCGGGCGATGCTTGATGACAAGTGGACCTATTGGAAGGGGCCACGGTTTGCTTCGTCGCTGCCGATTAAGTGGCAGGTGGTGGATGACCCGGTCGATGATTCTGTCGATGGGGGCCACTGCATTTCGTCGTTCGAAGAAGTGGCGGCCGGCGGCAAGTATGGGACGGCCGATATCGTTACCAAAAAGCCCTATCGGGATTTTCGGCTGCATGTGGAGTTCCTCGTTATGAAGCCCGGCGGCAACAGTGGCGTGTACTTGCAGAATCGGTACGAGATCCAAATCTTCGACGGCGACAAAACGCGGCACGGTATGGCGGCGGTGATTAACGAATCGGACTCGCCATATGAGGAATACAAGGGCGTCGGCAAGTGGAACGCGTATGACATCGTGTTCCGGGCCGCCCGGTTCAAAGACGGCAAGCTGACCGAGCAGCCGATGGTGACGATGTACCTCAACGGCAAGAAGGTGCACGACCGGGTGCGGATTAGCCAAGTGTGGGGCGGGAAGTTTTCCGGTGTCGATGGCGGGAACGACGACGGGAAGGGAATCACCGATTCGCCGCAGGGGTTGAAGCTGCAATCGGAAGGGCACGACGTGCGGTTCCGGAACGTGTGGATCAAGGAGCTTGATCTTGGTGACACGGATACGGATTTCTCGGAGTAATCGGTTCTCTGCCGGTAGTAGCTGGCCTCTGTGAGCCCGGCGTTTGGAAGCGCGGCGAAGACCGGGGTCATAGACCCCGGCTACAGAACGACTCTGAATAATGTCGCGGGCGCTGAACTCGATTTTTTAATACAATATTCGGGTATTCAGTCCGGTTGCGGAGGAGCCGCAAGCTTTAAAATTAGGCATTTCTTCGGCCTCGCTCGGACAAAACCCTTCGAATATTGAGATTTCGGAGCACCGGGGCGAATCTAAATTCCGCGACGCGACGTGAGCCGCGACGCGCGCATTTCGAGCGTAGCCGGTTGGGTCGGTCAATGGCCTGTGTGGATGAGTTTTCGAAGAGCGAACGCTTGCGCAATGATGCGTGGAGAGACCGTACCACAGGGGTTGGCCCAAATTCAACAAAAATCTTTCGGCGGTCGGTGAGAATCTTTTGGCGGGTTTGAAGCTTTCTCGCAGAGACGCGGAGGCCTCTAGGAGTGCCGCGATTTCGTCGGGACGTGCGGTAGGCAAGCGGTGTTCGCAGAATGCGCCGACGGTCAGATTAAAACGGTCATTCTATGACAGATGACTACGAAGGTTTCGGAGCAAGTTCTCCAAACCAATATGCAGCCGTCACGCCGCCATCGAGCGTCGCGGATACTGCGGAGCTAAAGCTATTTGTCGCCCGGCGTCTTTGCGGCGATCACGCGCTCGATGTCATCAACGGTTAATCCGCGTTCAACCATATCGCGTTTGATTTCAAGTTCATGTCGCCGTGTGGCATACTTGCGGAATTCGGTTATCGCTATTCCGAGCACAACGCAGGCGAAAAACGCCAACGGTATTAGGACGAATACGTTGTCACCTTCAAACATACCACCTCCATTGATGGACCCAGCCACACCCATGCATTCGGCGTTCTAGCGATGATCTTGGCAAGTTTTCTCTACTCTCGCGGCGACTACTCAAAGCCCCCTATAGCAATATACCTGACCGGCTGTCCGGGAACCGGATGAAATGCCAAGTGCTTTATTCCAGACTTCGCCAAGTAGGCCAACCGACTCCGGTAAGGTCACTGTTGGACGACACGGCGATTTGAGTTAGTCGCAATGTTCGCTGCTGTAAGAGGTGTCGCGATCTGACTATAATCGGCCTGTCTTTTTTGTTTGGCCATCGAGAAGCGGCGCCGGGGCTG
>Ga0206917_1068_pt1 | contig 29395 bp, 26 predicted proteins | sample Alteio_BWOrgHeat_68_FD_152931 | JGI IMG/M metagenome (GOLD analysis project Ga0206917, IMG submission 152931) | Enriched cells from forest soil in Barre Woods Harvard Forest LTER site, Petersham, Massachusetts, United States -... | ecosystem: Environmental > Terrestrial > Soil > Temperate forest >...
TTGCTTCGGAGATTCCGAATCCTGTCGCGGCAATTTATTGGCAGCCCCTCGCTGCCCGTTCCCTCATCCGTTCTCGTTAAATGTGCCCGGCGACGGACGCTTTCGCGCGCGGCGGCCGAGCCTCGTACTCACCGGCAAGCCGGACAACTTCGTCCCCTGAAACGTTCGCGGTCGCGGAAGGCGCGTTCTGTGTCTGAAGCAATTGAATGAATTGCTGCGCGGTTTCGTTTAACTTTCGATCGCGGCGATGGATTATGCCCAGCGTTCGCTCGAGCGCCACGCCTACGATCGGAATTTGCACCAACGTGCCCGATTCGACTTCTCGCGAGATTGTCGGCTCCGGCAACAGGCTGATGCCCGCCCCGATTTCGATCGCGCGCTTGATCGTCTCGATGTTGTCGAACTCTAGCGCCACCCGTACGCGAACCTTGTGAAGCGCAAGCGCACGATCAATCTCGTCACGGATTTTGAGTCCTGCTTGAAACGCCACGAGCGACTCGCCGCTTAGCATCTCGAGAGTCACTTCTCGACGCTTCGTCAGCGCATGATGCGGATAGCAGACGAGCACCATCGGCTCGGTTCGCCAGGCACACGCCGCCAGGCTCGCCGATTCCTCGGGATAACTCACTAGTCCCAAATCCGCCTGGCCTTGATCGACTTCTTCATACACGCGATGCGGATGCACATACTCCAGCCGCACATCGGCCTTCGGGTGGGCCGCCAAAAACTCGCGCATGCAGCCGCTCATGTGCGCGAGGCCGACCGAATAGATCGATGCAATCGTCAATCGGGCAGCCGTCGCTTCGCGCAGCGCGCGGACTTCGTGTTCCAAATCGTCGTAACGCTGCACGATCACGCGGGCTCCCTCGTGGAAGCGTTTGCCCTCGGCGGTGAGCACGAACGGCCGCTTCGATCGATCGATCAGCTTCACGCCCATCCGCTCTTCGAGCTGATGGACAACCTGGCTCGCGTTGGATTGCGAAACGCCGTTCAACTTGGCCGCTCGCGAAAAGCTGCCAAGGTCGACGATGTCGCAGTAGATCTTTAGGAAGCGCAAATGCATTGGAATCAAACTTTTGATTGGGACAGCTCGCGCGCGTCACGCAGAAATGCGCAGACGACGATGATCGCGTTTGAAACGCGGTCATTTCCAACCGAGCCGCGTCCTCACTCAACGAGCAAATTCAACCGAAAAGCTAAGCCGCCATTTTATCAACAAACTGAATATCGGAAAGAGCTAAGATTAAAAATCAGAATAGTAGATTAGCTAGCATTCGGAAAGCTGTCAATTGCTGGATTCTCGGGATTTCGGCCTCTTATAGCCGCATCCGAGCATTTAAACTGAGCTATCACCTATTCTCTGGACCGGCCCGCCAATGCACGATTTGTTCGATTTCGTTTTTCATCTCAACGCCCACCTGCAGGCATTCGTTGCCCAATACGGTGCGTGGGTGTATGGGCTGCTGTTCGTGATCGTGTTCGCGGAAACGGGGCTGGTCGTTACGCCGTTCCTGCCCGGCGACTCGTTGTTATTCACAGCCGGCGCCCTGTCGGCCGCGGGAGTACTGGATATCCGCATCGTGGCACCGCTCTTAATCGCGGCGGCCATCCTCGGCGACACCGTAAACTACTCCGTGGGCCACTTTATCGGTCCGCGCATCTTCACGGCCGAGGACGGCAAAAGCTTCTGGCACCGCCTGCTAAATCGAAAGCACTTGATGGAAGCACATGCGTTTTACGAACGGCATGGCGGCAAAGCCGTGGTACTGGGCCAGTTTTTACCCATCATTCGCACGTTTGTGCCGTTCGTCGCCGGCTGCGGTGCGATGGCCTATCGGCAGTATGCGCTGTTCAACGTGATCGCAGCCGTGCTGTGGGTAGGCCTGTGCTGCGGCGCAGGCTACGCCTTCGGAAACGTGCCCGCCGTGCAGGAACACTTCGAATTGGTGGTCATCGGAATCGTGTGCGTATCGCTAGTGCCAATTGCGTGGGGCTATCTAGCGAGCAAGATGCGGCGATCGCATGAGAACAGAGAACCACGCGCCGAATAGACAAGTATCGCGAATAAAGCCTTCGCGTTACGGCACGTCGCCGGTTTCGGCCCCGTTGCGGGTCGATGCTGCCCGCCAAATGGCCGTGTCGACACTATTGGCAACCGTTCGCACCGAACCGTCCATCATCGCCGTGTTGACCACCCCCGCATGATAACTGCGGGAGGTAATAGCGGCGTACGTCGGAACGGCACCGGTCGCACTTTCGGTTTTCGAAATGAAATCAACGTCGTAAGTGTTCGTGCCGTCGCTATAGGTAACGTTCGTATTCGGAGTGAATGTCGCAGTAAAACCTGTTTCAAAGATTTTACCGTCGACCCACTCCGTGTGTCCGGTCGTGCCGAATGTGCCCGCGTAACCAACCACCTGAGCGATCGTATCCGGAACGGCCACGCCGAGCGTCGAAGGGTTGCTGCTGTTCGCCAGTTTCGCGGTGTAGGACTTCACTTCGGAGAACGCAAGCGTCTTGCTGAGCCCATCCGTGTATGACTTATCCCCCAACTTCACGTTGACCACGAACGCCCCGTTGCCGACGTTTGGCGTCACCGGGTCGAATGTAAACCACGTCCCCTGATTTGCGCCATAGTTAGGCGGAATCATTGTTTGGGCCGCGCTAACTTTGGGGTCGAGATTCTGCTCGCTAGGGCAAGTGTACATCGGGATCCGCTTCGCGGTCACCTGCGCATGCTGCGGCGCGTTGGTCAGGTCGCTGTAGTTGTAGCGGAAGTCGATAAGGCTATGCAGGCTTTCTTCTTCGGCATAAGGAGTTAGCCGGGCGAGCACCGACCAACCCGACGCGGTCGACCGCGTCCAATCTAGCGAAGGCGGCACGAACCGCAGCGCGCTCAAATGGTTGTGCATCGCAAGTGAGATCTGATGCAAATTATTGGAGCACTGCGATCGGCGAGCGGCTTCCCGAGCCGCCTGAATGGCCGGCAGCAAGAGGGCAACCAGGATCCCAATAATGGCAATGACTACAAGCAATTCGACCAGTGTAAACGCAGTTCTATTTTTGCTTGGGAGGAACTTCATCGGAGGGAGTTTCGCGGGCGGGAAGTGAGGCGGAAAACTGGCAACGGCTATTGAGACTCACAATCAAAACGTTGAAGATAAGCGTCTCGCGCCCCCGCTACAAGGGTACCAGGCGAATCTTCCTCACAAAAACTTCGAATCGCCCGTTACTGCTTGGAGGCAGATGCCTTTTGAGCTTCAGTTTCAACTCGCTCAATCGAGGCGATGTGCCCGCTCATGGCTGCCCCGCCCACGACGGCTAAACCGCCCTTTGGAGCCGGCACTAGTTGATGGAAAAACCGTGGCGTTTTTAGATGCCCGGCCTCCTCCCAGGAGGTTCCCGCGTCGTTAAGCTTATAGAGAACTCCCCGCACTCCGCACTCATATAAGTCGCCGTTCAGGTTCCACGCGGAAACACCGAATCCCGCCATCCCCGCTCCGGGCAAACTGGGGCCTTTCGACCATTTGTCCGTCGCGGGGTCATAGATAAAGACGTCCATCGCGACGTCCGGCTTTTCGTTCATGCCCCCCATCGCCACGAGTTTTCCATTCCACTGCCCAAGCGCTAGCGCTCGTCGCTTGAACTCTGGCTGCGGCAACTTCTGCCAGCCCTTGTCCGGATTCACGAAATCGTAAAACAGCGCATCGGGTTCCCAACTTCCCGGCGGCTTACCGTCCAAATTCCACCCGCCGACCACATAGATCCGATCACCGATCACCACCGCGTTGTGCGATGAGCGCGGCGCCGGCAAAGGCGCAAGCGGGGTCCACGTATTGCTCGACGGGTCGTACTCCGCAAACTCGGCGGAGGAATGATCGTCTTCTTTGTCCTTCAAAGTGGCATTGCGAAATCCGAGCCCGCCAACGCGATAGATCTTGTTGCCGTGCACAACCAGCGGCAGTCCCTGAAGCGGCGCCTGCATAGGCAGCTCTTCCCAGGCTTTGCCGCCATCGAGCTTGATTCGGCGGAAGTGGTTGGACAAATTCGCGGCCGAGTGCTGATGCTCGTCGCCGATATGTCCTCCATACACGTATAGCCAGCCATCTGAAACGACGCCCCCAAAACTTGCGAGCGGCTCGGGCAAAGATGCAAATTCCGACGTCTCTGCCTCGATACTCGTCGCCTTCTTCGCTTTGCTCGACTTGTGATCGGCATCGCCCAGTTTTTCCGGCACCTCCAGCGTCAACGACGCGTAATGCATCACGCCTTCATACGGCTTACCACCAAGTTCGCCGGACTTGTCATCCTCCATCGTATTCGCCAGCACACCGATGATGCCGCCCTTTTCCAGATCGATCGTCACACGTCCTTTGTCATCCGACTTCTTTGCGATCGGCTCGTCCTTGCCCTCAAAGATTGAGACTTCTGCATCCTTCAGCGGCATCCCCTTCCATAACACGAGAAAAGATGCTTGGTTGCCTTCAATCTTGGGGATGATCTCAAACTCTTCGTCCTTTGCGGTATTGATCGCATTGATGTCGGAGATCGATTTGGCAGTCAGATTCTTGGCGTGATAGACCAAGAGGGCCGTTCCATAGATGCCGTACTGTTGGGTTGCATCAAGCACAGCAGGCTTCGCATCCGGCAACGGTCCGATCAGCCCCACGCGATCCTCCGTATCGACGCTCTTGAGCGCGAGCTCGGTCCGCTTCTGATCTTCGCCCAGGTGCCACACCTTCGTCTTTGCTAATTTGTCTGGGAAATGATAAGTCTCGTCGCCCGGACTTTCGTTGAAAAAGAGCAGCGCACTCGGTTGACCGTCCACTGTCACCGTTTTAAGCCATAGAAAGTGGGCGTGGCTCGATGTTGCCGTCGTTAAAACGACGAGAGCAACCGCACTTCTCATCAACCGGCCATAAGTCACAAATCGCATTTTTTCCTCAATCCAAAAACCGTCAATTTAATTCGAATGAAATGAATACTGGGCTCGATTACTCCGCGACCGAGTCGTCGCCGCTACGTGTGGTTAGGGCAGCGCGAACATCCGGGGAGACCTCATTGGATACCATCCGCACCGACCCATCCAACATAACGAACTGCACGCCGCCCGAATGATCGCTGCGGTAGGTCGTCAAACTGTTCGGCGGAAAATAGTCTTCGGAATCATTGTAAAACGTTGGAAACTCGCCCGTCATATGCCCCCAACCTTCGAGCGGATATCCCTGGGCCCAATAGTACTTTCCCCATCGGGCGCTGCCGTTCATCGCCGTGCAATCATCCCACTTGAAAGCTTGCAGCCCGTAGTTCGTTTCGCCCACCAGGAGCGTCTTCGAAAGCCCGTCGGTGATCTGCTTCATCGCGAGCGTGTAAGCGGGAACGACATAATTTCCATTCGTCGGCGTTACGACTGGCCAGGTAAATGCGCCATCGATCGGCGAGCTCAAATTGTAGCGCGTTCTCGTCGAAGTAATGTAGCTGCCCGGCGCAAGCGTTTCGCCGCAAACCGTTTCCGGAACCGACCGTGGCAATCGCATCGAAGGGCACATGTAAATATCAAGTCGTGTTGCAGCGATGTCGGCGTTCGGCGAATCCGTCACCAGTTTATTGAGATCGAATTTTGCGAAGCGATCGGCCTCTTCCATATACGGCAAAATGATGGCGAAAAAGCTCACAGTATTTTGCCGCAGTGGGTCGAAGGACAACACCGCGCCGGACACCAACGCTTTCGGCGGCGGGAGATGACGCTGCGAATCATGGTAGTTTTGAACGGCGATGCCGATTTGTTTGAGATTGTTTTGGCAGGATGCCCGTCGCGCGGCTTCACGTGCACTCTGAATAGCGGGAAGCAACAGCGCGATCAAAATTCCAATGATGGCGATCACCACCAACAGCTCGATGAGCGTAAAACCGCGGCGCAATCGCGACGCCGGGTCTGCTGAAGAACGCCAATCCATACTTAGCGCGCCGCCATGCATGCTCGACTCCTGCCGAATTGGAATGCTCGAAGACCGAATGCACCGATGATCATCAATGCCAACGTGCCAGGCTCCGGCACGGCTACCGTTCCGCCCAGCGAGCTCCCAGCGCCCGCCGTATGCCCGAAATTTACCCGCCAATCCAAGTAATCCTGGATGTCATCAACCCCCGGCGAGCTTATTTCATTTTGCAACGCACCGCCGTTGCGCCACAGCACGTAGTCGGCCATGTCGACCACGCCGTTGCCGTTAAAATCACCCGCGACGCCGGCCGGCAAGATCGCGTAAGCAATCGTTAGCTGCGGCAAGCGCGAAGCCGGCTCGTTGTAAGGAAAGCCAGCCGATTCCTTCATCAACCAGCGCGGGTACCCGCCGCCGGAACCGAATTCACCGGTCGACGTGAGCGTCGACAGCATCAACGCCAACGCCCCATTGTGCAGCGACTGCTGCACGTAGGATTTCACTCCGGGCTGCGTCAAATCCAGCGTGAAAGTAAACGTCGTATTATCCGGAATTGCATCGCCAACATTGAGGTTCGTCTTTCCGATCGACCAGGGGATGGGCGTGAAAGGCGTGGTCGTGTGCAATGGATCGGTTTCGCTGTAACCGCCGGTCACGCTGTTAGAAACATCAACGTAGGAACCAGCCTGCGTCGAGCTTCCAACGATCGGATACACGACCGATTCGCCATTGGCGCCGCTGTAAGGATGGGTTCCCTCATCGTACAACGGCGGCCCGGCGGTGGTGCCCACCCCGAACTCGTAGCCCGTGTAACCATCGCGCAAAGCCGCGCCGTACAGCTCCATCGGTTTCTGCCGACTTGGAGTGCCGTTCACAACCTCACTAAGAATCTGCTGTTGGCTGACCGGCGAAGTCGAATAGAACAACTGGTTCGGGTCAGAGTCGTACGTCCAGGTCGCCTTCATCGTCACCGAGTTCACCTGGTACCGAGTTGCCGCCAGCCCGGGCGTGATATTTGTCGCGGTATTGAAAGCGATGAGGTCCGTCCCCAGCCGCGCCGGCTGGCTGGCAGTACTCGGATCGAATTGCCCGGTTACCTGATTCACCGTGACCCCGCCAAAAAATGTCGGCGCAAGCTGATGAATGCCCGGAGAAACTGCGTTCTCATAAACCCAAGTATCCAGGTCGGACTTGGCCCAAGTGGCGGTGTCACCCAGCGACGCTTGACCAGCGCCAAGCGTCGCCAGGCAACACACGATTCCAACGACGATCGAATCTAGGCGAATCTTCATGATGCCAATCTTGGGGCTTCAATCACGTGGTGCGCGATCGTCGTCGGATAAATCCGAGCGAGGCGAAACCCAAAGCCAGCACGCAGCTGGTGGGTTCGGGCGTATTAATTGAGACCTTATCTAATCCAAGGGTGAAATTGGTGTTCGTCATTCCTAAACCCGCCGGAATGTCGAAGCCGATTTGCACGTGACCAATGCTGGAAAATGCATCGGTGTAAAAGGAATCCGGCCCTTCCGGAAACAGCGTCGCATTGATCTGCGACGGATTGATATCGAAGCTCAACAAGGTCCATTGGTTCGGCGGCGCGATGGTTCCGTTGTCTGCAGCAACCCCCGGAAAGTTGCTCGCCGTGGCGAATCGGGCGAAAACCGTCACGGGAACCGACGCCGTGTTCAACACGTACGCGCTGAAATGGTTGATGCCGCCGGCAAGCCAGTTCCCCTCAAAGGCGTGATTGCTGGAATTGAACTCATCCTGGCCGCGAAAAGTGATCACTCCGGCGCCGTCTTTTGTGCCTGACGCGTTGAACGTCGTGGTGATATAGCTGCTCCCGTCGGGTCCGCCGCTCGGCACAAATGCCGCCAACGCTTGGCCGGTGTTATCCGCCCAGTTAGCAGCATCCGACGTAAAGTTCTCGGTGTAAGGCACTGTGGCATAAGCCTGTGGTGAAAATGAAAAAACAAGGGTCGCAGCGATCGCCGCCGACGCAAACACGGTCGACTTCATGAGGCTTCTCCAGTTGAATGACAGATCAAGTTGCTATTGAGATTCAAAATCAATAACAGGATGTTAAGGTATTCAAGCCTTTACAACAACCACCCTTGTCAAAAAAACGCGGACTTCTAGCACCGTGCGCCAAGGCGATGAGAATTCGCCAGAAACGGCACACTGCCCCGCCAAGAATTGCGGGTTTTCAACTGTTCGAACGAGAGCCTCGTATCAGCCCTATTTTTCCGGCAGCTTGTCGAACTTGTACTCGTGCGGCCGCTCACGCAGGATCTCGGCCTTAATGATCTTGTCGGCCTTCGGCGGATCGGTCTCATGCATCGTCGACCTCCGCTGGATGTCGCCCAGCACCTCCATCCCCTCGATCACACGCCCAAATGCCGTATGGCGGCCATTCAGATGGTTTGTGGGCACGAACGTCAAGAAAAATTGCGAACTGCCCGAATCGGGCAAGCCCGTCTTCGCCATGCTCAGCGTCCCACGAAAATGGCGGCGGAAATCAGGTCGATTAACCTCGTCATGTATCGTGTACCCCGGGCCACCCATTCCGTCATCCGTTTTCGCTCCGCCCTGGGCCATAAAATACGGCAACACTCGGTGAAACGGACTATCTGTGTAGAAACCCTGCTTCACAAGCGTCAAGAAGTTGGCGACCGTCTGCGGCGCCTCGTTCTCGAATAGCTCCACGACAATCTCGCCCTTCGTTGTGGTCAGCTTCACGCGCGGCAAATCATCGGCCTTTGCTTCTGCCGCGCGAATCTCAGATTCCTTCTTCCAAAGAATACGGTTGTCATCGAAACTGGTGACGCTCGCTCGGAGGAACTGCGCCAAGTTCTTCGTTGCACCTGCCTGCGAGTCTTTCTGGTCATCGTGCGTAGCGCCCAACTCAATTGCTTCGATCGCCCGAGATTCCTTGGCTTTGTCGAGGTACGTTTCCGCCAGATCGTAGTCGCTCGTCATGTACGCACACAGGAAGCCCCAGACGTACAACTCGGTATTCGGATCCTTGCCGTCGATCAGCAGTTTGATAATCGGGAGCCCGCGCTCGTACTGATCGCCGCCATCCATGGGATAGTACATGTCGCTCGGATCAGAGTGCGACGGCACTCCAGGCCCCACTTGCCGGCCGACAACGTAGTGTTTTGCCACGGCCGTCAGAACAGCTGTAATCTCCGGGTCGGTATTGGGGGCCGCCCGATAGGCGGCTTCGGCTGCCTCGACCATGGCGTTTACGACAGCTTGCGTTTGGGCAACGTGTCCCGTGATTTGCTCGTTGAGCTTTTTCCGAGTCGGCCCATCGGCCGTTTGAAATTCCGCCTGGATCTTTTCGATGTCCCGTATGGCGGCCTTGTATTCTTCGTATTTTGCGTGGAAGGCGGCCTTGGCCTGTTGGGCTTCGGGGCTGGCCGCAGCTGCGGGCTTTTCCTCGCCCCAAACCCGTTCATTCGAGGCCGCAATCGCCAAGAAGCTGCCACCTATGCAAACCATAACGCGAAGAGTGCGAAACATACTAAACCCGCAATTCCTGTGATCCTGGACTTGGTCGAACCCACACACGATAACAGATGCACGCCGTCGTCGCCCAGCGGCGACCCACCCGCCTCGAACGAGCACCAAAGTGGCCCGAAAACACAGTCACCACGAGCCTACATCCCAACACGCCGCCGGCGAACGCGATCCCGAGGTCCGTATCATCGGCGGCCAGTTTCGGGGCCGGCGTTTGAATTATCACGGCGATCCGCTCGTTCGGCCAATGAAGCATCGCACCCGCGAGTCGATCTTCAACCTCATCAGCACCGGTTGCGACGGCCGGCATGCGATCGACCTCTTTGCGGGCACCGGCGCACTCGGCCTGGAAGCTCTTAGCCGCGGTGCGCCCGACGCCACGTTCATCGAAAAACACGTCCCCACAGCCCGCGTGGTCGAAGAGAATATCCGCACGCTCGGCGTCGAGGACCGCAGCACACTCATTACAACTAGCGCCTTCCTGTGGGCGAAGCGTGATCTGCCGAATACCGCCGTCGACAAGCCATGGCTGGTTTTTTGCAGCCCGCCCTACGCGTTTTACGTCGAACGCCAAGAGGAAATGCTCGACCTGATCGGCCGAGTCACGCGAGCTGCACCTGGTGACAGCATTCTCGTCGTAGAAGCCGAGGTGCCGTTCGATTTTGACGTCATCCGCAACGCCGCGAGTTCCGAGGGCGAACCGGGCGAGTGGGACATCCGAACTTATCAACCGGCGATCATCGGCATTTGGCAATCGCGGTAGCTTTCTCGTCTCCAGCGAATCCAACCAACCGGTGTCGCGCAAAAAAAATCGGCCCTCGCCGCCGGAGCTACGAGAGCCGATTGAATTGTTTGTTTAAGAGTTACCCGGCCACATGCAGCACGGTCGCCTTGAGCGCGCCATTCACTTCCATCGAAGCGGCTGCTCCGTTGCCATTCACCGCGATGCCCGCCGTGAGGACGCTCTTCAAATGGTTGACCGCAACATCCACCGAGTCGGCCTGCAGCAGCAATAGCTCGCCTGGCCGCACCGAGCGGAGCGCCGCGTCTGCCGCGCCTTCCCAAGTATTAAAGGCCTGCATTTCCTTGGTCCGCCGCGCGCCGGACAAACCCGCACGCAACAGGCCGATGATCTCACCCTGCGGCCGGCCGCGCAGATACTGGTCTTCGTACAGCATCACGCGATCGAACGCGCCGCCCAACAATTCGCCTTGGCGAATGATGTCGGTGTCGCGACGATCGCCTGCGACCGAATACACCGCCGACCGAACTTGCTGCGGGAACGGCTCGATCGCCGCCAGAATCGCCGCCAGCGACGACGGGTTGTGACCGTAGTCCACGATCACCGTTGCTCCGCCGACTTCGAATACGTTAAACCGAGCCGGTACTTTGTCCATTTGAGCGGAGAACGATTCGAGCCCAAGCCGAATTTGTTCGGCGGGCAGACCCAACGCCCAACAGGCGGCGGCCGCTGCCAGAACGTTCTCAACTTGGAACCCAATCCGCCCGTTGTACGTCAGCGGGATTCGATCCAGCGAGAGCAGTGTGAATTCGTACTCGCCTTCTGCCAAAGCAATCGCATGATCGCGCACAAACGCCACCCGTGCGTTTTCTGCCCGGCGCTGCATGATCAGCGGGTGGCTGCCATTCTTGGCAAAGAACACAGTTGTGCCAGGACAATGCTTGGCCATCTCGGCGACCAGCGGATCCTCGGCATTCAGCACCGCGGCGCCGGTCGGGGCGAGAGCCTCGACAATGCACCGCTTTACCTTCGCCAAGTTCTCGGTCGTTTGAATGTCGGACAATCCAAGGTGATCGCCTTCGCCAATGTTGGTAACGACCGCGATGTCGCACTTATCGAATCCGAGCCCAGCCCGCAAAATGCCGCCGCGAGCCGTTTCTAGCACCGCCGCGTCGACGAGCGGGTTCATGAGCACCGATTTTGCACTCGCCGGACCGCTGCAATCGCCTTCCTCGATCCGATCGCCACCTATGTAGATGCCGTCGGTGCACGTCATACCAACGCGTTTGCCGGTCGTGCCTACGATGTGAGCGATCAATCGCGTCGTGGTCGTCTTTCCGTTCACGCCCGTCACGGCGACGATCGGAATTCGTCCACTCTGCATCTCGGGGAACATCATATCGACGATTGCCCGGCCCACCGGCCGCGACGAACCGTGCGATGGCCGCAGATGCATCCGCAATCCCGGGCCAGCGTTTACTTCAATCACCGCCCCGCCCTGCTCTCGCAACGGGCGCTTGATATCTCGCGCGACGACGTCGACACCTGCGATATCGAGCCCGACCATCCGCACCGCATCCACGGCACGGCGAGCGATATCCGGATGCACTTCGTCAGTTACGTCTGTCGCCGTTCCACCGGTGCTCAAATTCGCATTGCGGCGAATCAAAACTTTCACGCCAGCGGGCACAACGGTTTCGGTTGAGTAGCCCTGCTCGGCAAGAACGGCGAGCGAGACCGCATCGAGCCGCATCTTGCTCAGGACCGTCGCGTGGCCATCGCTACGCAACGGATCTTTATTCACTTCGTCGACGAGCTCACGCACCTTCGTGGTACCGTTGCCGATAACCTGCGCAGGCTCACGCCGTGCCGCGGCCACCAGCTGGTAACCGATGATGAGCATCCGGTAGTCGTCGCCGGGAATGTACTGCTCCACGACGACGCCCGAGCCTTCTTCCTTCGCTGCCGCATAGGCAAGCGTGACCTGTTCCTTCGTCGAAAGATTTGTCGCCACTCCGCGGCCATGGTTGCCATCTAGCGGCTTCACCACGACGGGTAGCCCGAGCTCTTCTGCAGCAACCCAAGCGTCTTCCGCGTCGGTCACCGGTCGGCCATCCGCCACCGGCACGCCAACCGTCTTGAGTAGCTTACGCGTTAAATCCTTGTCGGAAGCGATCATCTCCGCGACAGCGCCCGATCGATCGGTTTCCGCCGCGTTGATCCGCCGCTGTCGCGAACCGTAGCCAAGTTGCACCAGGCTCTCCGTGTCGAGCCGAATGCATGGAATGTTGCGCGCTTGTGCCGCCGCGACGATCGCCGCGGTGCTCGGTCCCAAGCAAACATTGTGTGCGATGTCTTTGAGCTTCTCGACTTCGGCGTTCACATCGAACGGCCGATCGTGAATCGCAGCTAGCAACATCTCGAATGCCGTGTTGAGCGCGGCAATCGCGACTTGCTCGTCGGTGTACTCAATCGCTACCTTGTAGGTGCCTTCGACGGTGGTTTCTCGTGCGCGGCCGAATCCGACGGGCGTTCCGGCCAGCGACTGCAGTTCGAGCGTCGTATGTTCCAGGATGTGGCCCATGTACGTGCCACGCCGCAAGCGCTCGAAGAATCCACCGCGCTCGCCAACGCTGCAGCGATGCTCGATCATCGAGGGCAGCCAACCCATTAACCGCTCGTTAAAGCCCGGGATCATTTCACTCGAGGTGTCTTTAAACTCCTCCAGGTCGATCCAGACCTCCAAGCAAGAAAAGTTCGCCCAAACGTTGGGGCCCCTTAACTTCAAGACCTTTTGAATTTGCATAAACCGAGCGTTACCTCAACTCTTGATCCGTCAAAGATCGCGAATGCACGCGACTAGCTGCTGGCGAATGTGGAAAGATTGCCCCCCTACACCAGCGATCGGAGACTGCCCTCACCATTTGCTACGCGTTCGTCTATCGTAAGGTTCTTTTGGTAATCTGTGCAGGCGGAGCAAACTATGGTAACTGCGAAGCGCGTAGATCGCCATTAAGTGATGATTTTCGATCCATCACCGCCCTGGCAATAACCCAGCCCTTATAATTATAAATACCTCGACCGTTTCAAGCGGCTGGGAGAGTCCCAAATTGAGACATCCACCTGTTCCGTCCTATAGAACTCGCAATAACCGTGCCTGACTCGCCAGGAATTAATGAAGTCGGTCCGGTACCGTCACTTTGGCGGCAACAGGTCGATTCGCAGCTCACTCCCGGCGAACACGCGATCGCCAGTTTTGAGCCTGATTTAGACGCCGAACTACGGTTTTCCGGTGGTTTGGTCGTCCTGACCGATCGCCGCGTCCTGTCAATGACGCTTAGTCCGAGCCAAGGACAAACGGGCGAGCCCAAGCCTCATTGGCAATTCTGGTACTTACGCGATGTCGCGAATTTGCGACTCCGCGAATCCAGCGGAATGGGAGCGTTGGAACTCCTTGGCCACAAAGCCCTTGAGGCGACGTGGCAGTACACGGCGGCAAAGGCCACGGCAGCAAATCAGTTCCTACTGGCGTTTCAAAATGCGACGTCTGGGCCGGAAAAGAAATCCAAATCGGCGTCCCACGCCGCGCCCACGATTTCAATTTGCCCCTCCTGCGGAGCCGCAATTGAGCCGCCAAACGTGGTTTGCCAGGCCTGCACGCCAACCGCATCCCCACCGCCGGTCCGCTCGCTTTGGAGACTGTCGCGTTTTGCGAAGCCTCGCGCAGTCATTATTACACTTGGCCTAGTGCTCACGCTCGCCAGCACTGCAGCGACGCTGGTTGCCCCTTATGTCACAGCGTTGCTGATCGACAACGTTCTCACACCGCGCGAAAAAGGGCAGCTGGTCGAATTTAATCTCGTCATCTGGTATCTCTCGATCTTGGTTGGGTCGTCGGTGCTGGCTTGGATGCTCAATTGGGCCAAGACGTACACGCTTTCGACCGCCAGCGAGCAGATCGCGGGCGACCTTCGCAACGATACCTACGCCCATTTGCAACGACTCTCACTCGAGTTTTTCGGCGGCAAGCGCACTGGCGATTTGATCTCGCGAATTGGCAGCGACACCGACCGTATATGCAGCTTCCTGTCGTTGAACCTGCTCGATTTCATCACCGACCTCGTCCTGATCGTTATGACGGCCGTCGTTCTGTGGAGCAAAGACCATCGCATGGCCCTGTATGCGTTGTTGCCATTCCCGATAATTGCTTGGTTGACTCAGAAAGTGCGGGTCCGTTTGCGGCATGGCTTCGTGCGGGCTGGCGCGGCTTGGGCTGAAATGGTCAACGTGCTCGCTGACACAATCCCCGGTATTCGAGTTGTAAAAGCATTCGCGCAAGAGCACCGCGAGATCGATCGCTTCGCGAAACGCAACGACCACGTGCTTGCCGCGAATAACCGCGTGAACGTGTTGTGGTCGTTTTTCGGGCCGGTCGTCACGTTGCTCACGGACTTGGGCATGCTCGTAATCTGGGGCTACGGCGCGTGGCTCGTGTTTTATGGCACAGATTTCACAGTCGGCACCCTCATTTTATTTACCACTTGCATGGCGCGCTTGTACCTGCGGCTTGAATCGATGAGCAAGTTCCTAGCTGCGTCGCAGCGAGCGGCTGCTTCAACGCACCGCATCTTCGAAATCCTCGACCGCCGCGCGAACGTTGCCGAGCCGGTGCGCCCTGTACATCCTGGCAAACTCGAAGGCAAAATTGAGCTTCGCAATATCTCGTTCAAATACGGCACGCGGACCGTCATTCGCGACGTCAGCCTCGCCATCGAGCCCGGCCAAATGATCGGTCTGGTTGGGCCAAGCGGCGCCGGCAAAAGCACGCTGGTGAACCTCATTTGCCGCTTTTACGACGTGACGGCCGGCGCGATCCTCGTCGATGGGCATGACATCCGCTCGTTCCCGGTTGAGGAATACCGCAAAAACATCGGCATCGTCCTGCAGGAGCCTTTCTTGTTCTACGGCACGATTGCCGAGAACATCGCCTACGGCCGCCCCGAGGCAACCAGCGCCGAAATCGTTGCCGCCGCCCGTGCTGCCCGCGCGCATGAATTCATCCTTAACCTGCCTGATGGGTATGACTCGCTCGTCGGCGAACGCGGCCAGTCGCTCTCCGGCGGCGAGCGCCAACGCATTTCGATTGCCCGCGCGATCCTCACCGACCCGCGCATCCTCATCTTGGACGAAGCCACTTCCTCGGTCGACACCGAAACCGAACGCGAGATCCAAGAAGCTCTGCAGAATCTCATCGAAGGCCGCACCACGATCGCAATTGCCCACCGCCTCAGCACGCTGCGCCGTGCCGACAAGTTGGTGGTGCTCGAACAAGGCGCGATTACCGCCGTGGGCGCGCACGATGAATTGGTCGAAACTTCCGACACCTATGCTCGGCTCAATAACGCCAACCAGCAGGTGGCCGAAAGGATCGGCGCATGAGCAATAACGGTAATAAATCGTCACGGGAACCGCGAGTCTTTTCCCCGACGGAACACGCGGAAGCAATCGCACTCTCGGAGTTCGCGCTCGCCCGCGATGAGTGGGGCCAACTCGTATTAACAAGCGCCGTCAACAGCAGCCCCACCGCGGTCGCCCCGACCCCGCTGTTTCCGATCTCGGACCCCGAGCATTGGATTTCACTGCGTGGACCGGATGGCGTCGAGCTGGCTTGCGTCGAAGATCCAACGACACTCGCAGCCGAATCCCGCCAACTCCTTCAAGAAGAACTCGCCCGCCGAGAGTTCGTGCCGATCATCGAACGAATCGTCCGTGTCTCGGGCCAGATGGAGCCTTCCGAGTGGACGGTGGAAACCGACCGCGGCCTCACGAGCTTCGTACTCGAAAGTGAAGACGACGTCCGCCGCATAGGCGACGATCAAATCGTCATCGTCGATGCCCACGGCACGCGCTACCACATCCCAGACGTTAGCAAGGTCGACACCAAAAGCCGGCGCATCATCGAGTGGTACGTTTAGTACCCCGCCACTTTTCGGATCGGCCCGACCGCATACCCCGGATATTGTTGCCGCGCCGCAGCCGCCGCCTCGCCGCTGTTCACGCCGGCTTCCGTCACCCAGATTGGCCGGCCCGCCCCCTGCGGGTAGAGCGTCACTTCCCAAACCGATGTGACACCGGCCAGCACCGCCTGATTTAGCTGCACCTGAGCGATCTGATGCTGGATCTGAGCATCGCGCTGCCGGGCCGCCATCAGCGATTGCAGCATGAACGACTGCTCCGATTGACGATCGTATTGCTGCTCGCCGCTCGCCGCTATCCAGGCGTCCCAACCCGGCTTCAGCATCTGTTGGTCCTCTGGTGAGAAAAGAAAGGAAGGCACGCAATACTCGTCGCCGTTGTCCAACTCCATCATCACACCATCGAACGTGATGGTTTGCGGTTGTCCTTTGTTCGCGACTAACCAATCCTCCACCGCCGAGCGATCGTCGCGCTGCAAATGCTCGACGTGCGCGACAATCTTCGGCACGACCATCTGATAAATCTGCGGCAGGTTCTCGATGACGCGATCATTCACATAGATTTTGCCACGCTGTCGCTGCAACGTGATCTGCTTTCGCGCGTAGCCCACGACGCGCCCAACCAACTGCATGCCGTTGGCAAGTTTCCAGGTCTGCTGCTTACCGACGATGTTCTGCGATTCGTCAGCAGCCGCCTTGCTCTTGAGATACTCCTGGTCCGCCGGCGAAAGCGCGTCGATTGGCACCATCCCGAGTTCATGATCCGCACGCTGCAACACGACCGATTTATCGTTGAACGCGATCAAATCGGCATCGACTTTGTATTTGAGTGTTTTGTCCGTCCACGTGCGCGCGGACGCAGGCGAAGCCATCGCCGCAAAGCAGAGGGAAAGAAGCCCTACGCTAATTCGACTCGTCATTGCTCATCTCCAGCGATCTAATAGCTCGCCCGCGCTCCCGCCTGCGAAACTTGCTCCATTTTACATTGCCGCGGCGCTTTATCCGGCCGCCACCGCAAGAGCTTCGTGCCGTGCCGAAATCGCCCGCCGGTGAAGTGATCGTACTCCACTTCAACCACCAACTTCGGCGCGAGCGGTTCCCATTTCGTCGAGCGGTCCGTGCTCCATCGGCTCGGTCCGCCTGGTGCTTTACCGGTGAATCCGGGCGGCTCGATCAGCTTCTGAAGCTTTTTCGTGAGCGCCGCCTTTTCGCTACGTGCAATGCCGGACGTAAACCCAACGTGGTTCAGCAAGCCGTCTTCATCATAAAGACCCAGCAGCAGCGATCCCACGATTTTTGAGTTCGTCCCATACCGAAACCCGCCAACGACGCAGTCAACCGTGCGCTGCTTCTTGATCTTCTGCATCCCCGAACGATCGTCGGAGCGATATTCCACGTCCGCGCGCTTCGCAATGATCCCATCGAGCGCCTTGCCCGCAGACTTGAACCACTTCTTGGCCGTTTTGATGTCGCGCGTCGCCGGCGAGAGCTCGATGCGTTCCGGGCGCTTGAATTCGCGTTTGGCAAATGCCTCCAACCGTTTTCGACGCGCTTCCAACGCTTGCGCGACGAGCGGCCCGGAGCCGTCTTCCAACAAATCGAACACGATGTACGTGGCCGGCGTCTCCTCCGAGAGCTTCCGGACGCGGCTAGCCGCCGGATGAATCCGCATCAACAAATCGTCAAACGAGAGATGCTTCCCAACCGCGATCACGATCTCGCCATCGAGCACAAATTCCTTGGCCTTCAATTTCGCCAGCTCGGCGGCGACTTCCGGAAAATAACGTGTCAGCGGCTTGCCCGATTTCGACTGCAGCACGATCTTGCTACCATGCCGAAACGCAATGCACCGAAACCCGTCCCACTTCGGCTCATACTGCCACTCCCCTCCGACCGGAATTTCATCAACGGTCGAAGCCTCCATCGGCAACAGCGGCATTTTCAGACGGCGTGCGGACATGACGCATTACAACCAGAGCAATTTCGATGCCGCGCAATCACTTTCCGCTTGGCTCGAATACGTCCACACGATCGTGCATCGTGTACAGCCGAAAATAGTTATGCACCGGCACGAGTTCGCCGCTCGATTTATTGTCTTCCACGATCGGATTCTTCGCGTATTTCGTCCAATGGACGAGGTCCGTCGATTTCGCGATGTCCGTGTTCCAAGTCCGCGGCATCGCGGTTCCACTACCGCTTCCATGATAGATCGCGTAGTACACTCCCTCGTACTTCATCACCTGGTCGATCGCGAGCAAGTCCTTGTCGTACTCGCCCGGCCCCGTGCTCAGCACAGGCTCGTCTTGCAGGTTTGTCCATACCCCAGAAATTGGATCCTTCGATGTGGCTAGCCAATCACCGCGATCCAACCACTCGTAAAACAAATACCACGTGCCGTTCTCAAACCACGCCGTTGGCGTCCCGCACGGTTTTTTTGCAGGAGTCTTCCCATCGGCCGCGCGGACTTCGATCTCGCCATGCCAGTCCCACTTGATGCCGTCCTTGCTCGTCAGCAGTTCGGCGTGATTGTCGTGCTCCCCTTCTGCGAACATGTAATAGAGGTCGCCCTGTTTGGTGACGTTCACGTCTTCAACCCAATGATTGTGAACAAGCGGGTTCGTCGGCCACTCGGTCCACCGCAAACCATCGTGCGAGGTCGCATACCCCAAATACTTACGGTCTTCCCGCTTCCCGTCGTACCCCGTATACCACAGCCGATATTCGCCACCCTCGGCCAAGATCCATCCCCGCTCGCGGATCTTCACATCCCAGTGCCCCTCCCCTTGAGCCGTGAAAACCGGGTTCTTGCCCACGATCGGCTCCCAATGAACGAGCTCGTCCGGGAACTCCGCGGCCGTGTTCGACGTCTTATCTTCTCCCCGCGTTTGCTCGACCGGGGGCCAAGAACTCGCCGCGAGTAGCGAAAGCCCCAATAGCAACGACAGTGGGTGTCGGCAGATTCGATTCAACTTTGTCACGGGATTATGCATACAATTCATCCGTGAAGAAACAGCAAGGGTGGACGCTCCCATCGGCCGCTACCAATTAAACGGCCTGGGCAAACTAATTGTGTCGCGAAAACTGTGCGTTCGCAATCAAGGAACCCGCGGCCGACAATGTGTCGAGAATTGCAAACTGCCCCCCCGGCTGGTACAACGGAATTGGCTTATCACCGTGCCGTTGCGTCAGGCGCACGTCTTATCCCAATTCATAAATAGCAGATCATGGAACAGCTTTCCGCCGACAATGCCTTTGCGGCAGTCGAGTTTGCCGAGAACCCGGAGCCGCGCGTTCCCTGCGTGCTGATTGTGGATACGTCCACGTCCATGCAAGGCCCCCGCATTGATGAGCTCAACAAGGGTCTTCAATCGTACAAGCAAGAGTTGCTCGCCGATCCACTCGCCTCGAAGCGTGTGGAAGTTGCCATCGTAACTTTCGGTGGCCGAGTCACGCGGATGGTCGAGTTCACCACCGCCACCAGCTTCGAGCCCCCTGCTCTGCAAGCCATTGGCGGCACGCCGATGGGCGAAGCCATCGGCACCGCGCTCGATATGATTGAAGAGCGCAAAGCCAGTTACCGCGAGCACGGCATCGCGTACTATCGCCCCTGGGCGTTTCTCATCACGGATGGCGAACCGAACGACCACTGGAAGCCGATCGTCTCGCGCGTTCACGCTGGCGAGAAGGGCAAGTCCTTCTGCTTCTTCGCCGTTGGTGTGGAAGGGGCCGATATGAAAGTGCTCGAGGAAATCTGCGTTCGCAAGCCGCTGTGGCTGCAAGGCACGAAGTTCCGCGAGCTCTTCAGCTGGCTCTCGAATTCTCAACAGGCCGTCTCACGTTCTTCGCCCGGCGACGAAGTGCCGCTCGAAGATCCAACCACCGGGCCAACAGGCTGGGCAGCAGTATAGGTGCCGACCCGTGTGGCGACACATTGCCCAAAGCTTGCAAGGTCCTAGCCACGTGGCTGGCAATATCCCGTGCCAGGACACCCACGCCGTGCAAATCGTCGGCGAAGGTCCCAAGCACACGCTCATCGCCTGCGTTGCCGATGGCGCCGGCAGCGCCAAGCACAGCGAAGTCGGTTCTTCGATCGCTTGCCAAACGGTCGTCGAGCATGCCACAAAGTTTTTGGAAGCCAATAACCTCGCCGACATGCAGATGGAGGATGCCCTCATCTGGTGCGACGAAATCCGGAAACGCATCGCCGTCCAAGCCGAGGACCGCAGCTGCACCACCCGCGAATTCGCCTGCACGCTGCTCACCGCGATCCTTTCGCCCGAGCGATCGGTCTTCTTCCAAATCGGCGATGGCGCGATCATCCTCGGCAACGATGTGCTTTACGGCGTCGTGTTCTGGCCTCAGGAAGGCGAATACGCCAACTCCACGAATTTCGTCACGGGCGATCAGTATCACAAGCAGATCGAGTTTATCACCACGACAGCGTCGCACTACACCAAAGTAGCTTTGCTGTCAGATGGAATTGAACGCCTCGCGCTCCGTTTCGATACCCAAATCCCACACATCCCATTTTTCGATCCACTGTTCCGCGCACTCCAAAACACGAACGACGTGAACGGACTAAACGAAGGCCTGCGTAGTTTCCTTGGCTCCGACTCGATCCACCATCGCACAGACGATGACAAGACCCTCATCCTCGCAACCCGGTGCGCCGACGGTGCTGCTTGACTCCATCTGTCGATCAGTGCCCATTGGCGCGCTGATCGGTAGAGGGGGCGAGGGCGCTGTCTACGAAGTGCAAGGTGATCCCACGCTCGTAGCGAAGGTCTATCACAAGCGCCCGCTTGCCGAAGACCAGATCGCGAAAATGCAGGCGATGGTCTCCGTCTGGTCGAGCCCGTTGGAGACGATCGCCGCCTGGCCGCGTTCGATCTTGTACGATCCGACCAGCCGCAAGCCATGCGGTCTGCTCATGATTCGAATGGATGATGCCAAGCAGCTCCACGAGCTGTATGGCACGACGAACCGCCGCCGTCACTTTCCTGAAGTGGGCTGGCATCACATGGTGCTGGCCGCCCGCAACGCCGCCGCGGCGTTCCAAACGCTCCATGCGGCGAATATCGTCGTCGGTGACGTCAACCAAGGTAATTTGCTGGTCGACAAGCGGATGTGCGTCCGCATGATCGACTGCGACTCGTTCCAAATCAATTCCAACGGCCGCATCTTCTCCTGCCCCGTCGGCACTCCCCACTTCACGCCGCCTGAGCTGCAGTCGCAAAAGCTGCGCGATGTGCAGCGCTCACCCAATCACGATCGCTTCGGCCTCGCGATCCTGATTTTCCACCTGCTGTTCGTCGGCCGCCATCCATTTGCAGGCCGTTACCGGGGCCCCGGCGATCTTTCAATTGAAAAGGCGATCGCCGAACGCCGCTTCGCGTTCTCGAAGAATCGCAACGAAACGCTCGTGGATCCACCGCCGGCCTCGATCCTGCTTGAAGACCTGCCTCCCAACATCGGCGCGCTGTTCGAAGCCGCCTTCCGCAGCAACGGAAACGACAACGCCCGCCCCACGCCGCTTCAATGGGTGCAAGAACTCGAAGGCTTGATGCGATTCCGGAAGGCATGTCGCTTCGACCCGATTCATATTTACCCCGCGCAGCTCGCTGATTGCCCGTGGTGCCGCATCGAAGACACCGGCGGCCCTGCCTTCTTCGTCCCCGCCGGCGGCGCGACCGGCGTCACCGCCGATCGCCTCGCCGCGCTCGACGACCAAATCCTCGAGCTCAAAGACGTCCGCTTCACCGAACTGCCGGCCGGTCGCCTCGAAATCCCCGAGATTCCGGCGATCCGCTCCACCAAAGCCACCGGCCGCCGAACGATGCCCGAGTGGGTCTCCGCGTTCATGGTCGCCACGTGGGTCGGTTGCTTCGCGAGCATCTTCATCCCCGGTCAAAACGGCCTGATCACATTTATTACGAGCTGGGCGCTATCGATGCTGCTCGCCATTCCACTCATCTTCGGCAAGCAAGCCCACGAACGTCGAAAGGCGCGCGAAGAATTCACCGACTGGCTCAGCAAGAGCCTGCAACAGCTCGAGAACCTCGCCGAAACAATCAAGAGGCAGCATCAACTTCGCGAGGCCGGCTTCGATACGTCCAACGACGATCTCAAGAAAGAGACCTACACCTACCATCACGCCGAAGCCAGCCTGCAAGACTCCATCGTCAACCAGCGTGAAATGCAGAAGGCTGACTACCTCCGCGGCTTCTCGATCCGAGACAACCTCAGCACCATCTCCAACGTCACCCAATCGCAAGTGACGATGCTCGAATCGTTCGGCGTCGAATCCGCGAACGACGTCGAACAGCTCCGCCTGTACGGCATCCCCGGCATCGACGGCGAAACCCAAATGGAGCTCATGCAGTGGCGCCGAAGTGTCGAGCCCGGCTTCAGGTTTAACCCCGAGCACGGCATCACGCTCGCCGATGTCGGCGCCGCGAAAGAAATCGCCATCCGCCGTTTCAAAATGTCGCAAGCCCGCAAGATCCTCACCGCGGCCCGCCAGATTGAAACGCAAGCCGATGTCGGCGCCGCCGAATTGGCCCGCGCCTGCGATATGTTCGACGACAACGTCGAACGCTGGAAGAACACCGCGAAGCAGTACAAGGATTCACAAAGCCGCCGCCGCCGCGAGGAACGATTAATCAATCAATCCGCTGGCGTGATCCTCGGCCTGGCACTCACCGTCCCGTTCGTAATCGGATTCCTGTTCTTCCTATTCCACCGGTAAGAATGGCCGTGGCGTCGCTCGGTGGTAAACTCACCAAGCCGAAACGGCGATAATCTCATCAAAGCTCGTCATCCCGCCGATCAATTTTGCCGCCGCATCATCGCGCAGTCCGGGGATCTTCTTTTCCCGCGCGAGCCGCGTGATATCTCCCTCATTGCCCGATTCGACGATCTTGCGGGCCAAATCTTCATCGATCGGCAGCAATTCGAATAACCCCACCCGCCCCTTGTAACCGCGCCCATTGCACTTCGGGCAACCCTTCGGCTCGTACACGGTCGAGTTCGCCGCGTCCGGCCGACCGACGGCCGCCGCTTCCGCCGCTGTCAACCGCCGTGGCTTCCGGCACTCCGGGCAAAGCTTCCGAGCCAGCCGCTGCGCAATGCACAGCCGCACAGTCGCGGCCACCTGAAACGGCTCGAGCCCCATGTCAATCAATCGAGTGATCACGCCCGCCGCCGAATTCGTGTGAATCGAGCTGAACACCAAGTGCCCCGTGAGCGCAGCCTTGATCGCCACGTCAGCCGAGGCCGCATCGCGAATTTCGCCGATCATGATCACGTCCGGATCGCTTCGCAAAATATTTCGCAGCACCGAATCGAAACTCACCTTGTCGGCCGAATCAACTTCAATCTGCGCAACGCCCACGATATCGAACTCAACGGGGTCCTCGACGGTAATAAACCGCCCGGGATGATTCGCCATCCGATGCCGTAACGCCGCGTACAGCGTCGTCGATTTCCCCGCCCCCGTCGGCCCGGACAGCAAAATCATCCCCTGCTTCTGAGCCGTATATTGGGCGAAAGTCCGAGTCGCCATTTCGCTCATGCCGAGCCTACTGAGCGTCAGCTGCTCTGTCTGCACTGCAAGCAACCGCATCGTCAGCCGCTCGCCGTGTGTCGTCGGCAGCGTCGCGGCGCGAATATGAATCCGCCGCTGCTGCGGTCCCAAGCATTGAAAGAATCGCCCGTCCTGAGCCATTCGCCGCTCCGCAATATCCATCTTCGCGAGCACTTTGTACCGGCTGATAATCGCGTTATGAATCGTCTTCGGCAGCTTCCGCAGCGTTTCGAGCACGCCGTCCACGCGCAGCTGCACGAGCGTGATGTTCTCTTCCGGATCGATATGGATATCCGACGCGTTCCGCTCGAACGCAATCTCCATCAGCTCGTCGCACAGCGCCACGACATCCGTATCCTGCGAATCGGCGACCTTTCCCTTCTTCCGGCTGAGTGCCGCAACAATCCCCCCTAACTTACTACGCGTCTCATCCTCATCATCATCCGCCACCCGCGCAACAGTGGTATCTGCAGTCGTGATTTCGAGCCCCGGCACATACGCCGCGATGGTCCACTCCTGCGAATCGGCCCGCCGCACGCGATGCGTCGGCATCAAATTCCCGGCCGCCGCCCACTTCCGGAGCTTCTCCATCGTGAACGGACCATAAGTTTGGCCGTCGCCAATCTCAAAGAACCACTGATCAGTCATAAAAAAGGAAAACTAAGACTGGGTTTAAAGAGATTACTACCGTAATCATACACTCAACGCGGCTCGAAAATAGCGACGCTTGTGCCTATCCTTCCGACTCGCCGGGCCTTGCACGATCGGCCATCGATGGCCAGAAAAACACTCGGTAAGCCCGCCAGCCTCGGCGACCGTTTCCCCCTCCCGGCTTTTCTTTGCAAACCCGGCTCGATCTGCTACCATCGGATTGGACGAGGCTGCAGGGGGAAAGACCATCCGCTTGCAATGATTTTTGGAACCGAGAATATGTGTAATCGATCAGCGGCCGCGCCCAAACTCTGGGCTCGGCACTCCATCGTTAATTCGCTCACGCTCGCGGCGTTGGCGTTCTCCTTTATCGCCGGCTTGGCGAACACTGCCCCGGCGATTCTCGTTTACGACCGCAACGCGGCCGTAGCCTACGCCAACGCTAACTACAACAAAGTTGTCAGCGACGGCTACTTCTACGCCACCTCATATCCGGCCACCTATTACGGCCCGGGGCAGCCGGTACCGGCGGGTGTAACCGGCGACGATTGCGCTCACTTCGTCTCCAGCGTTCTTGGTACCCCCGCGGGCGGATTGACCATCCCCAATCGCGCCGGCACCTACGGCGAACCCGGCGCGGCCCGGCTCGACGAACTGTTGGTCGGCAATTCCCTCGGAGGCTACGGCACCACATATAAGTATGGCACGCTCGTTTCATCCGTCAGCCAACTCACCCCAGGTGATGTCATCGGCTACAACTGGGACGCCAGTAGCGGTGGAGACATGAGCACCATCGATCACACCGCCGTCTATATCGGCAACGGGCAGATTGATTGCCATTCCAATTCCCGTTCCGGCGCCAACTGGACTCTTGGCGGCGCCGGCGACTATTTCTTTATTCACATCACGCTTCCCGACAGCATCGTGCCCACCGCGCCGAGCAACGTTTCGCCGGCAGCGAGTACGGTCGTTTCTAGTTTCACGCCGACGCTTTCCGCCAACGCTTTCAGCGATGGCGCGATTGGAAGCACGCAAATCGCCGCCCAGTGGCAAGTCTCAAATGGAAGCACCGTCGTCTATGACAGCGGTACGGACACAACCCATTTGCGGACATTGACTGTCCCCGCCGGCAAACTTTCCGCCGGCACCAGCTACACCTGGAGAGTTCGCTACGAAGATAACTACAGCGGCTGGAGCGCCTATTCAACCTCGACGTCGCTTATGACCACTCTCCCAGGCGACTACAACGCAGACGGAGTCGTCGACACTGCGGACTACATCACCTGGCGTAACAATCCCCTCCAATTTGGTGGATCGCCCGATGGATACAACACGTGGCGAGCCAACCTCGGAAACAACACCGGCAGCGGCACGGCCATAGGATCCGGCTTATCGACATCCGCCGTACCCGAGCCCGCCGTCGGCGCCTTGCTGATAATCTGCTCGCTTTGCGGCGTATCATTTCGTCGCCGCTGAAAATCGCCGTAGGTCAGCTTTAGCCTGACGCCGCCTGCCAACGCATATTGCCGCCAGCCAATTAGTTTTGGTAAAAGCTGCGCCATGCGACGTGCACTTCTAATGCTAGTATGCCTCTCCGCAGCCGCCGGCTGCCACACCGCTGGCCCGCGCAAGCCGCCAGATCAAGTCACCGATCCAGATAAGCTCGAGTCGATTCAAAGCATGAGTGCTGCGGAGAAAGAGGCTGCTCAACAGCTGAATAAGTGGTAAATCGACGGACGCGCAAATAACGCGGCTCGCCGACAAAAACCAAGAATCTCTTTGATTCCGACGTAACACCTCAGCCTTCGAGCGTAATACAAGGCGGGGGAAGAAATAACTTAGGCGAATTCCTTCTCGTTGCGATTTGCTCTGCGGGTGACTGTCATGATTACTAAAGTCCTTACTCGGGCATTCCTCGGACTCTCCTTACTGGGATTCGTCGCCGCTCACGCATCCGCCGAACCAATAAGAATCTTCAAGTTCGCTCAGAAGCACGTTGCCCCGCTCGCGGCCCTGCAGGAAGCAGCGAAATTGATGGATCAACGCGGCGGCCCGGTCATCTCGCAGCCCGAGTTGGATATTTTCAAGAAGATCGCAGCCGGCCACGCCGACCAATGCGATACCGTCGAAACAATACTCACCGTTTCGAGGATTTCAGATCCGAAACAGCGTCAGGCGTACACCAAAAAAATCAACACGATCGTCGAGGGCGCCCGGAAAACGATCAAGGGATTCACGAAGGACACCGACAAGGCCGCGGTCCTCGGTCACTACCTGCAAGAGCAATGGCTGCGCGGTGGTTATGTAGACGGCCAATTCGAGATGGTGCCCCTGCTGAACAAGGGAACCTACAATTGCGTTTCGGCTGCAATCTTATACCTTGCGGTCGGAGAACAACTCGGGATCAAACTGGTCGCCGAAAATGCCCCGGATCACGTTTTCCTGCGGATGGGCAACGTCTCCATCGAGCCGACGACCGGCTACATCTACTACCCAGACGAACGCCTAAAACACTTCGACGAACTGTGGGCCGCAGCAGACCCCGTCGAGAAGCTGGTCTTCAGCAACAAGCAATATCAGCCGCTCGACAAGATGGGCCTGATTGGCATGATCTATTACAACCGAAGCATCGCCCCAGCGAACCATGAAGATCAGGCAACCGCCGCGGCTCTCAAGGCCTGTTGCATGTATCCGAAGAGTCCGAACTGCGCAAACCAGGCCGGCGCCTACCTCTACAATTGGATCGCCGACTGCGTAAACCGCAAAGATATCGCCAAAGGCCGCAAGATCGCGATTATCTTCGGACAACTATACGGCGACAGCGAGTCCAAGAAATACTTCGCGAAGCCGCTAGGGCTGACGAATTGAACTAGTAGCGGAGGAGGGACTCGAACCCCCGACTCGCGGATTATGATTCCGCTGCTCTAACCAACTGAGCTACTCCGCCGCAGGCCCCAGGCGGCCAACGAATTCTCGATTATCCGAGTCTACCCGCACGTCGTAAAGCCCCTCACGAACCAATTGAAAACCTGGTTCCAAGTCCCCGCTATTCATTTCCCGCCACGCATCGCCACGACAAGCAATCCCAGCGCACACGCGGTCACCGTCGTCGTGACGATGATCGCCCGCATGCTGAATCGATTCGACCAGCGAATCCTCGCCAACGCGCATGAATTCGCCGCTACGATCAGCACAAACAACCAGTACGGCAACAGGATTGCGGGGTTCTGCCCGCGCACCCAGCCGATTCCCCACAGATTCGGGAACCGCTCGACGTGGGATCTCAACGATTCACCCATAAACTCGTCAGTCGAATACGTAGTTAAAAGATCGAACTGCCCGGAAACCCCTTCCGACCGCGTGATCTTCACTCGCCCGGGCGTCGAGATGAGCTCCAGCGGCTTGGTTGCAACGCGGGTTCGAAAAAGATCGGTCCGCCAATAACTCCGCACCCACAACGCGATAACGAACAACGTCGGCACAAAGCAGAACACGACCCAACCAAGTCGCAGCCACCAACCTAGCCGAGCACTAGCCATTCGGTGCGCCCCAGCGCTAAGGAGCAGTTTTCGCGCGCCGTAGCCCTCTGCCAGCGCAAACGAGCACAATCACCCCGTGCAGAATTTGAATGCCGCCGATCGTCCACAGCAAACTAAACGTCGAATCCGAGGCCACGTTGAATTGCTCCTCCGGCGGCACTTTCTGCATCGCTTCCACCATCGCGCTCGATCAGGCCGGCGGCATCGCCAAATAAAAAATCCCGAACAAAATCGCAGTCACGCCGCTCACACACACGATTTTCCACAGCCGCACGTCGGACGTTGCCATATCGGTTCGACCTCAAAGGAAATCGTTTAAGACCGCGAAAAGTATGCCAGCATACCGACGAGCAAAGCGATCGCCGTCATCAGCACCAGCAAAGTTCGCATCGTAAATCGCCGCGGTGCCCACGCCAACGCGCCGGCACTCGCGAGAACTAGCGCCAACAACCAATGCGGAAAAACCAGCGCTACAAGTTGCGGTCGCTCGTCCCACCAATTCACGCATAGTAGCTCCCTGCCATCAAGAGGCTCATCAACCGCGCGACTGCCAATAAAGTTCCCGTTCGGATCGTAGAGCTTACTTATAGTTAGTACACCATTCTGGGAGCTAATCGTAAAACTTGTCGACGGTCGGCCATATCCGGCGCCGTCCGCCCACCAGTAACTCCGCGCCCAAAGCGTTAATACCAACACGGTCGCGCTGCCGCAGCCCACCGTCCACCCAAGGCGCAGACCTCGCCAAACGTACGCTTTCGCAGTGCCATTCATAAAGAAATTCGCTACGCCGCGCCGCCTCTAGCGCCCCATTCTCGACCGCAAAATCCCAACGAGCTTTGTCGTAAACGGCCTCCGCCAAACAGGCGACTGTTCTTGTTAAGGCGAAAGCTTACCGCTTTCCCGGAAATACTCCTCTGGAATCGCGCCTTGATAGCCGTGATAGTCGCCGGTCTCAAAGCACCGTAACGTCCAACGTTCACCCTCTTTAGCGACACGCTCTTACGCTTCTCAATCGCATCCACACGAGCCCGATAGAACTCCACCGGTTTCTCCAACGGTTTTCCGTCGACACTCGAAACGCTAAAAATCAACGACCCATCTTTGGCAATCCCCGGCGGATATTGCCATACACCTTCCGCCGTGATCATTTGTTCCAGCGGAACGCCCAGTCGACCGATCAGCCGCACCGACTCGCCAATCTCATCGACGCGAACGTCGATCGTCGCCGGTTTATCCTTGGCGTCGATTTCGCCAAACCAAAGCGCAACAAGCAACAACGCCAGCGCCGTCGCAACGTGTCGGCACATGCTCCCCCTTTCATCGATCGGTGATATCACAGCGCCCGCGCAGGCGCTACGACCAACTCCGATCGTTATAGCCGACACACTCGTAGTCGCCAAAGAAAATCCGCCGCGCGCACAAAACCTACATTTTTTTAA
>Ga0206917_1069_pt1 | contig 29131 bp, 26 predicted proteins | sample Alteio_BWOrgHeat_68_FD_152931 | JGI IMG/M metagenome (GOLD analysis project Ga0206917, IMG submission 152931) | Enriched cells from forest soil in Barre Woods Harvard Forest LTER site, Petersham, Massachusetts, United States -... | ecosystem: Environmental > Terrestrial > Soil > Temperate forest >...
GATCTTTAATTTTATATCCGGCGCCTCTGGACTAGCCGAACCAAAGTCGGAAACGGAACTGGCGCGCAAGGCACTCGGTGCCTTTTTGAATAGCCGAACCATATCGCGCGTCGGCCGAACCTATGTCTTGGATATTTCCTTTACCGCATTGGATCGGGGACGCGCCGCCGCAATCGCCAATGGCATTGCCGATGCATATATTGTCGATCAATTGGAAGCCAAATACCAAACCACCAAGCGAGCGGGTGTTTGGCTGCAAGATCGGATCAAAGAACTGCGGGGGCTGGCGAGTGTCGCTGACCGTGCAGTGCTCGATTACAAGGAAAAAAACAACATTGTTGACGCCGGTGCTTCTGGTTCGGGCCCGAACGGCGGTCGAATTTTATTGGGCGAGCAGCAGCTTGTCGAATTGAATACCCAGTTATCAGCGGCACGAGGCACTAAAGCTGAAACTAGAGCAAAGCTCGATCGTATCAACGAAGTCATGAATCAGGATGTTCCGGATGCGGGCGTTGTTGACTCGCTTCACAGCGAAGTAATCAATCGATTGCGTAACCAATATCTCGATCTCTCCGCGCGCGAACGAATCTGGTCGGTCCGCTACGGTCAAAATCATCTTGCAACTGTCAATTTGCGCAATGAGATGACCGAATTGCGCAGATCGATTGCCGACGAATTGGTGCGAATTGCCGAGAGTTATAAAAGCGACTACGAGATTGCGACGACGCGCGAAGAAAATTTGTCGAGGAGTCTCAATAAGCTCGTTGGAGAGTCACAAGTCACCAACCGTGATCGGCTCGGTCTACGCGACCTGGAAGCCCAAGCGAGTGTCTACCACACGATTTATGATAACTTCCTGCAGCGATATATGGAGGCGATCCAGCAGGAATCGTTTCCGATCACCGAGGCCCGTGTGATCAGCTCGGCCGCGCCGCCCTTGTTGAAAAGCAGTCCAATATCAAGAAACGTGTTGGCTATCGCGGCTGTGCTTGGGCTTTTTTTAAGTTTCGGGGTGGCCGCCTTGCGCGAGGCCATAGATCGCGTATTTCGTTCGTCTCGCCAGGTGGAAGAGCTGTTGCACACAACCTGCCTTGCAATATTACCCGCGCTGAAGCCTCTACCGGCCCACCCGCTTGGTCATGTCAACGTTCCACCGGCAGCGGGAAATCGTAAAATACCTCAACCGAGTCGCAAGTCGAGCGGCAGCAAGCGGGAATTCTTGCGCTATGTGGTTGAAGAGCCGCTATCGTCCTTCGCCGAGGCGCTACGTTCGGTCAAGGTCGCAGCCGATATTAATCGCGACATCAAGGACAATCGCGTCATTGGCGTGACCTCGACCATTCCGAAAGAAGGCAAGTCGACCGTCTCAGCCAACCTAGCGCAATTAATAGCCCACGCAGGAAAACGTGCGATTCTCATTGACGGCGATTTGCGCAATCCAACCCTGACTCGCGCCATGGTTCCGGACGCTAAGGTGGGCCTGCTCGAAGTTATGGCCGGTAAGATTGCGTTATCTGGCGCTATCCTGACAGATGAAAAGACCGGTCTTGATGTGCTTCCGGCGGTTATTGAGCCGCGTCTTCTTCACACGAATGAAATCCTAGGCTCCGACGCATTGAAGCGACTGATCGACGGGTTACGCAAGAGTTATGATTATATTATCATAGACCTTCCGCCCGTTGCCCCGGTCGTCGACGTGCGAGCGACGGTGAATATCGTCGATTGTTATGTCTATGTCGTTGAATGGGGGCGGACTGGTATCAATCTTGTTCAACATCAATTGGCCGGCATGCCGGAGATCCACAACCGCCTTCTTGGCGTCGTCCTCAATAAGGCCAATGTGAAAGTGCTTGAGCGGTACGAGTATTATTATGGCAGCTATTACCACAAGAAATATTATTCACGGTACGGATACGGCGGCTGATCCGGCGTGACCTCAATCAACACGAAGGTCCTCCAAGCTTTCGCGCGACTGATAATTGGCATTTTCGGCGTTGCGGCGGTTGGGTGGACTGTGTTCGTCCTTCCCAGATTTTGGTCGCAAGCAACAATCTCACAAGCGGCCGCTCGGATCATCGCGGGTGACGTTTACACCCCCGATGCGATGGCTGCTTTGGAACAGAGTCTTTGGCCCGATCGCAGTTTAGCGCTGCGCCCTGCAGTCCTTGGTCCTGCTTCAATCATTTTATTGCGCCAAACAGAAGAGGCAATTGCGCGTGCGGATCTGCAACCTCTCAATTCCCGACTTACAGTTCTTCATGATGCTGTCACACATGCGATTTTGAATGCGCCGGAAGATTCCTATGAGTGGTTAGCGCTGTTTTGGCTTGAGAGCTACCTCTATGGGTTTGATGCGCAGCAGTTGCGCTATTTACAGATGTCGTATGCGATTGGTCCGCAAGAAGGTTGGGTCGCCGTTAAGCGGAACCGGATTGTGTTGGGTTTGTATGCTACGCTGACGAATGACCTAAAAGAAGCAGCTGTAAACGAGTTTGTCGGTCTGGTGCGCTCGCAGTTTTATGCCGATGCAGCCGACATTGTTAGTGATTCCACCCCGGCGGTGCGCGAGGCGCTTTCCGCGCGATTGGCGCAACTGCCCAATCCAGATCGACAATCCTTTGCCAAAGTTCTCACGGACAAAGGATTTTTTGATATGGACGTGCCTGGAGTAAACACCGCGCGGTCGCGTCCTTGGCTACGATGAATGATAGTGCGAAACTGGTTGGAATTGCATTTTATACTTACAGTTAGTTTGCTTGTCGGGACTTTGAAGCGTGTATTATCCGCTTAGTCCAAACGAGGCGTGGATTGCAATTAGGCGCAATCGTATTGCATTGGGGTTATCAAGTTTTGACAAAAGAATTGAAAGAATCTGCAATCTAAAAGTTCTTTGGATTAGTACGTTTGGACCTCATTACCGCGGTGGTCAGCATTGTCGCCGGATCCAGTTGGTTGATCCGTAACGAATTAGCCGGGCGACTTAACGATTTGTCAGAAGCCTACCGGCGCTCATTCGCGAAAGCACTTTATGACCAAGGCCGTAACGTCAACGCGCCTTTAGCATTAGAACAGGAAACAGGGAATGATTTTACAGTAAAAAACAACGCATAAGCGTTCGCTTATAAGTATCGGATGAATGCAAATAAATTAAATTAAGATACTTGAATATAGCGACTAAATTGCAAAAAAGTGGCATGTAGGTTTTGGATACGCGTGCCTCGATTTTGATGTAACGGATCTTGGACATAATGCCGCGCAATGCGCTTGTGAGAGTCGAGTAGGGGCTGTTTTCTTCGGGTTGTTTAACCTATGGCTTAGCTTTTTAGTAGTTTGCAATTAAGCCGGATAAACAAAAGTGCGCGACATAGAAGTGCAATTTGCGAATTCTTCTAAACGCTCAACGAAGCCAAGATCGTCATCGACAGTTGGTGCCGCCACTACAACGCCATCCGACCGCATGCCTCACTCGGCTATAAGCCGCCGGCACCCGAGGTCTTCGTGCCTGCCTTGTCCGCCTGGTCGGCTCCGCTATGCCGACTGACTCCGCCGGTCACGCTAGCAAAACTGCGGAGCCTAAACTAACATCACACCCGGACCACTCAATTAGGGCCGGTCAGCTCAGGCCCTATCATCCGAGGTGCGATAGCATGGAAAAAATATTCAAAAATTTTACGAGGTAAGTTAGAAGTTTATGGCGCCCGTGGTAATTTATAGGCTTGGCAGTCTGGGCGATACGGTTGTCGCTCTCCCGTGTTTTCATAGGATTGCACAGAGTTTCCCAAACGTTGAGCGGATTGTTTTAACAAATTATCCTGTGGCGAATAATGCGCCTCCTCTCTTCGAAGTGCTTAGAGGCAGCGGAATTATTCATAAAACTATAGAATATCCACTTGGATTGAGATCCCCTCGCAAGGTTCTTCGCTTACGAAATAAGCTCAAAAACACGGAGGCAGAAACCCTGATATACCTTGCGGCTCCCAGAGGACTGCCAGCGGTTATTAGAGATTTGGCCTTCTTTCGCTTTTGCGGTTTTAAGAGAATAATTGGCACACCAACTTCCAGGGACTTGAGGTCCAATATTGTTGATTATGCTACTGGCGAAATTGAGCCAGAATATAGCCGGTTGGCGAGGACGCTCGCCGAACTGGGGAAAATCGATCTTGATAATCCGGCTTCATGGGATATTCATTTATCGGGTGAAGAGAAGCGCAAAGCGCAAAGACTTTTGCAACCATTCAATGGGGTTCCGCTGCTGGCGATAAATATGGGCGGCAAAGCAATTCAAAAAGATTGGGGCGCTGAAAACTGGGCCGCTCTCATTGTAAGGTTGGGTCAGATATTTTTCAATTGCGGCTTAGTCGTAATGGGCGCATCGGAAGACGATGTACGGGCATCGTATGTTGCATCATTATGGCCGGGTTCATCTCTAAATCTCTGTGGCAAGCTAACGCCACGCGAAGCATCGGCAGTAATGCAAAAGGCGAAGCTATTTATTGGTCACGATAGCGGACCGCTGCATTTAGCAGCCGCAGCAGGTGTGAAGTGTATCGGTATATTTGGGAATTACAATAAAGCGCGCAAATGGCATCCTTGGGGAAAGGGCAATTGCGTCCTACAATCTTCGGTAGGAATCGATGCAATTAAAGTCGAGCAAGTCTTTGGGGTGGCGCGATGCCTGTTGAAAAATCAATCTTAACGGAACTCGCAAGCGGACAATTTGAGCAGAAAGTTCTACCTTGGAAACTAATATATTATGGAATCGAACATATAATTGGATCTTTGTTATTTCGCAGATTGCCACCACAATCCTCTCGGTTGTTGAATTTAGGGTGCGGCTCGCATTGCTTCTCCGGATGGATCAATGCCGACATATATGCATTCAAGCGAAAATGGCGTGAGCCTAAATTTCGGCCTAACTGGATGTTGGATATCAGCCGCCCTTGGCGATGCCCGAATAATCATTGGGCTGGAATTTTCTCAGATCATGCTCTAGATGCGTTGACATATTCCCAAGCGGTCTTCGCGCTACAGGAAAGCATAAGAACCCTGCAACCAGGTGGATGGTTTCGAATCAGCCTTTCTTGTGCACAAAAATACGTACATGCCTATATTTCAGAATGTCATTTGGCGTTTTTTAAGCAGTTTCCAAGTAGTGTCGTTGCATTATCATTCTTGACACAAATGAATCATCACAAATCTATATGGGATCAGCAACTTATCATGTCAGTTTTGACGGAGATTGGATTTATAAATGTTAGAGCAGTAGCCTTCCGCGAGGGTTCTGACTTGCGCTTGCTGATGGACGACCCCGGAAGATGCGACGAGAGCATGTATGTCGAGGCGCAAAAATCGGTATGATGAGACGCTAAATGATATTATAGAAAATATAATTTGTTTTAGCGGCTAACGCGGCAATTCCACAGTTTTAAAGTAACCCAGAGCATGCCTCACTCAATATGCTAAGTGGGAAAAAAATATTATTTGCATCTAATTTTTCCCAGTTTCAGGGAAGTGAAGCGCTGGCTAATGCATTTGAAGGTCTTGGAGCCGAAGTATTTCGAATTAATGGTAGGCATTTTATGCCTGAATGGAGATCAGTTATTGGGCGTGTCGCTCGCACCGCATTATCGCCCATGGCGGTCCGAGAGTATCAAGCCGCTATATTTTCGCGGCTTAAATTAACGAAATTCGACCTTTTCTTTACGATGAAGGGACTCTATTTAAATAATGCGATATTCGAAACTATTAAATCCTTAAATACAAAGAGTGCAATATTCTACCCTGACCGGAGCTTTAGCGAGCACAAATTTCTTGATATTCCGGCATTGTGCTGTGCCGATTATTTTTTCACAACGAAAAGTTTTCAATTGCCCTACTTAACTAGGCGTCGGGCCAATAAGGTGACTCGTCTAGTGCATCACGGATATATACCAGGATTGCATCAGCCCTATTTTCACATGCCGCCCAATTACGATTTCGACATATGCTATATTGGCAATCACTCCGTTTACAAAGAAAGCTGGCTTAAAGATATCATTTCAAAATTTTCGTTGCGGCGAATCGGAATATTCGGAAATCGTTGGCCGCGCCGTCTGGCGAATAGCCATTGCGTGATAGGCAGTGAAGTGGTCGGATCGGAATATTCCAAACTTATTCAATCAAGTAAGATCAATATTGCTTTACACGCTGGGCCTTCTGCCGAAAAGCCGGATTGGCAGGATTTGGTCTCTACAAGGACATTTGAGATTCCTGCCTGTATGGGCTTTATGTTGCACATCGATAATACTGAAGTGCGTAGTTTATTTTCAGTAGGTAGTGAAATTGATGTCTTCCGGTCACAAGACGAACTTTCAGAAAAAATAAATTATTATTTGGCCGCGGACGAAGCTCGTACGCGGATGTGCAATTCGGCCTATAAACGGGCGGTTCCGTCGTATAGTTATATTACCCGAGCGCAAGAGATGGCTTCGGTAATTTTCAGGCATGATAATACTAAATATCAAAATCGTCCGCCGAGTATCGACTGAAATCATAGCAACGAAGGTTATCAAAGATTATTTTTGAGAAGTAATCTATAACTGCAAGGACAATTAGAAGAGGGCGTGTCATGAACGGCGAACTACAAGGTATGTTGCTCGTTTTGAAGGTATCGGTTTATGAATTTTGAAAAAAGTAGATTTATTCGCCGATCATTTGTATGGATTCAGTGGAGGTTCTTGCAAGTTCTCGCGCGAATACCTGGTGTTAACTCATTACCGATTCCAATGTTTTACCCATTTGTTTTATTCTATCATCTTGGGGTGCCACCGTCGTGGGTTTATAAAGAAATATTTTTAAATGAGTGTTATGCTGCTTGGAGCCGTGATGACGTAACGGTAATTGTTGATCTTGGAGCCAATGTAGGACTGGCGGCGCTTTATTATATGAACCGATACCCGAAAGCGCGGGTTATCTCAATTGAGCCAAATCCTGATGCCGTTAGTTGTTTAAGAAAAAACTTGGGTAGCTATTCTAATTCTGAGGTGATTTCAGTTGCCGTTGCCAAAAATGCAGGGCGTACTAAGTTGTGGGTCGACACTGAATCGGCCTCGAAGTTGAATTCGAGCATTACCGGACGCGACAGATTTGGTCGGCACGAAAAATTCAATAGTGTATTCATAACCACCAAAAGACTGGAAGAAATTATTCCCTCGCATGTTGACCTTCTCAAAGTTGATATTGAGGGAGCTGAATATGAAGTGTTGGCATCGCTATGTGTAAATCCATCACGGATTCGCACTATTGTGTCGGAATTCCATGACTTGCCGAGTAGGCGGTCCGAGTTCTTTGCTCTAATTAGTACGCTAACAAGCCGCGGATATAAGTGTCTAGATTCTTTGCCGCACGACCCTCTGCCCAGCTGTGCCATACTGCGATTTCAGATTGCAACATGAGAACGAGTATCGTCTTTTTGTTAAAATGGTTCGATACATCATATGCTTTTCGATAATTGGTTGATTAAGTACCAAACTTTTATCTTCGGAATAACGGCGTTATCACCTCAAAATAACATGGCATCGCAGTATCTGAGCTAGCCGAGCATATGTTGATTGGTGAATTGGTATTAGTGCTCTATCCTTGGTTCGTTGAATTATTTGTGTCAATTATTTGTATCAGTTGTGTGCTTAAATTATATTCCTTTTCTGGCCACAGCCATTGGGTGGATAACACTTTTCGTAATATGATTGCGAAGTGTAAGTTATATACTGTAGCGCGCACATCTCGGTTTCTCGTAAGAAACTTGTACGGTGGTAAATCTTATCTAATTTTAATTGCACAAGGACAAAGGGAAATGGGTTATGCTCTTGCCGCTGGCAAGAGAAATATTGTCACATACTGAAGGGATAAGCGCAATAAAACTCCTACCATCAACATCTATATCGAGCCGACCGGCGCTAAAATTTGTCAATTTTAAGAATCCTCCCGAATGGGAATCTAGTTGAGTTTGAATATTCTATTATTGGAAAATCGCAAAAGGGTCTATTGCGTCTTAATCACATCAACGCCGATATCCAATCGGCATTGGAGTTAGCCGTTGGTGATTGTTATCGCCTCGAAGATCTACCAAGCCCAGATTTGGTTATTGATGGTGGCGGTAATACGGGTTTATTCGCCAATGCTGCTTGTGCGCGATGGCCTGGCGCTAATGTAATAGTATGCGAGCCAGTTCCGCAGAATATATCTCTAATACATGATGTTCTGGCTCTGAACTCATTTGGTCAGTGCGTATCCGTTCAACTTGCCGCACTTTCTGCTACCGCCGGTTACCAGGAATGTTATTATCGGGAAGCTAACCAAGGTCGCTTTGATTTAGATTTGCCGTGGACCGAGGAAATTGTTGTTCCAACGGTCCGTCTTTCCGAATTAATAAGTGAGACTTCTAAAGGAATAACCTTGATTAAGTTCGACATTGAAGGAGCCGAGATCGATGTTCTGAGGGATTATTTTTCGAGTGAGAAAATAGTTAGAACCATTATCGTATTGGAGCTACATAGCGCGGATGTTAATCCGCCATATTCTTGAATTGCTGGCACGCGAGACGGGGTTCAATGTAGAGCGTTATGAACTCGGCTCGGTTACCGCCCATTGTCGATTGATATCGTCTGATCTAACACTAATATGGAATGATCTATTTTGTTCTAACAATTAGGAAGTGAGAATATAAAGATCTACGATGAAAAAAATACGAATTGCCTGCATAGCAACGCATCCTATTCAGTATCACGTTCCTTTGTATAAAAGGCTAGCGTTGGAACGAGACGTCTGCTTCACGGTGCTTTATCGCTCTCGTCACGGTTTAGTGGAGTCATTTGATCCGCAGTTTGGCATCAAGATAAAATGGGATACCAATCTTACTGATGGGTACAAATTTAAGTTTTTACCTGCATGGGGGCGGGCCGACAAATTAAGTTTTTGGCGCCCTTTCACTCGTGGACTCTTCAAAGAACTAATAAAAGGAAGATATGATATTGTTTGGATTCAAGGTTATGGGCGCTTTCAGCACGTCGCAGTTATCCCCTTTCTTCGTATACTCGGATGCAGAGTATTGCTACGTGATGATCCGCATTATGGCTCTAGGCCACGTAACCGGTACGGTGATCTGAAATCCAAGGCGCTTTTTTGGATGTTGCGTAATTTTGTAAGTGGCTTTCTTTGTGTTGGATCTGCTAATCGGGACTATTTCCTTGCTAGAGGAGTGCCGAGACACAAAACCATAATAATGCCCTATGCAGTGGATAACGGACACTTTTCCGTTAGAAACTATGACGAAAAACTACAGTTCAAAGCAAAGCTTTTGCGTGAGCTTGGTCTCTCAAAAGAGAGGAAAATATTTCTATATGTAGGCAAGTTCATTGAATTGAAAAATTGCGACGTTCTTTTGAAGGCGTTTTCCAAGGCAAAAGATGAGTTAGGTAGTTTGATATGCCCCATACTACTCATGGTGGGGGCTGGTATTATGGAGGCTGAACTCCGGTCTCTAACAAATGCCTTGGAATTAAATGACGCTGTTTACTTCCTGGGATTCAAAAATCAGAATGAGTTACCTGATATATACAAAGGCTCTGACATCTTCGTTCTACCGTCCAAATATGAAACGTGGGGATTGTCGATAAACGAAGCCATGGCTGCCGGCTGCAGCGTTATTACCACCTCTAATGTCGGAGCGTCATTTGATTTGGTAGAAACTGGCAAGAATGGCTACGTTTGCGATTCAAATAATGTATTGGAATTGGCAAATTGCATGGTGAGAAGTTGTAAGGACGAGCAAACCATAAAATTACACTCGGATGAAAGCAGAGCAATTATTAGAAATTGGACATACGATCATGATGTACTTGTAATGCGGGCCGAAGTCGATCGCCTTATCTCGAGGTGAATTCTGGTCAAGACCGAAGATGCCGGTCCTGGAAAATCATTAGCGACCTGGAAAATGGGTCTGATGTGAAGATAATTAAGTTTGAAAATATAACTACGAGGCGAGTTTTGGGGACTTTTGGATCCCTAATGGCGACCCGGATTATCCGGTTTGCAGAGCAATTCATTACACTGCCTGTTCTCATCCATGCGTGGGGCCCGAATCTCTTTGGCGAATGGGCTGCGCTTTACTCTCTGGTCGCAATCACAGGTTTGGCAAATGCGGGCCTAGGTCAAGCAAGTTCGACTGACATCTTACTCGCATATTCCAAAGGCGACTTGGTAGGTGCAAGAAAATCGTTTTCAACGTCGCTCTTCATTTCGCTTGGGCTAATTATAAGCGCCTGCATGGTGGTATTTGTTCTGACAATGTTTTTTGAATTGAATACGATATTGCAGCTTGAACATATGAGCTCGTCTGACCAAACATCAATGGCCTTATTGTTTTTTGCAATAGTATTAAGTTCATTCTTGGTAGGCCCGGTATCGGGCGTTTTGTGTGCTGAGAAAGGCGGGGCAGTAACACCTGCGATTTGGACCCTGTCGAAATTACTTGATATCATGGTCACTATAGTAATCGCAGGTCTTGGTTATGGGCCATTGCAGGTGGCTGCTGGCTTGCTCATCAACCAATTGTTGACATTGGTGGTCTATTTCTATCTTGCATTAAATGGAGCCAATTGGGTTTGGATTTCGATTTCAGATTTTAGCGCAGCTGCCGCGAAACGATACATTGGTCCATCGCTGGGGATAATCACGGTCATATTTTGCACGGGAGCGCTGTCTACATATATTCCACGTCTAATAATTCTAAACACCCTCGGATCAACGGCTGTTACCGTATTTCTGGTATTTGTTACATATACAAAATCGATACGTTCAATTTCGAACATTGTTGTCCAGTCAATGCAAGTTGAGGTCGGAAGGGCCTACGCTGAAAAAAGTGAACAAAAATATCAAAAAATGGTCAGTCTTGGCATTGGTGGGGTAATCTTGCTATCGACAGCATTGTTTTTTATCTTCTTACTTTCATCAAATGTAGTGATTCCATTCTGGACGCGGGGTGCAGTGGCGTCGAATTGGATACTGATATTGTTATTTCTGATGGGTGCTTATCTTGGCTCCGTGAATGATTCGATAATGAGCGTACTGATGTCGATCAATAAGCATTCGCATGCGGCTACCGTTTACGCGTTCGCCCTCACGGTGTCATTATTGCTATCGTATATAGCTATTGGAAGAATGGGGCTTACTGCTTTTGCAGTAACGTTCATATTCGCAGAAATGATCTCTGTTGTTTATGGTTTTGTGAGCTTGCGCCGTCTCAATGTTATTAAAAATATAAAATTAAACAGTTTTTTGTTAGAGCCGCTATTGTATATTCGAAGAACGTATTCGAATATTTGCGAGAAGAGCAACGTGTGATTGAATGGCTGGCCAGATGGGGCGGAAAGAATAGCCATGGAATTAAAACTATTTAAGCCAATAATTTATACTGCGATGTGGGGAATTCAGTCTTTTTTTCATCAAGATCATACTTCTAGTAGCGGGTTTATTCTTGCTTGCCACCGCGTCCGACAGTCTCGAAATGTCGCGTTTACGCCCCTCTACGGCCTCGAAATAAATGAAGCAAAATTCGAAAAAACGATTCGGGCAATTCTCGGAGCAAAATATGTGCCTGTAACATTGGCTGACGTTTCTTCTCGAATCGAAAACCCAAAAAGAGAGAAATGGTTCTGCGTAACGTTCGATGATGCATATAAAGAGCTGACTTCCACCGCGCTCCCTATTTTAAAAAGATACGGCGTACCGTCGACCCTATTTGTCGTTAGTAGCTTCGCTTACGGAACGGGAAAAATGTGGTGGCTGGAGGTAGAGAAGGCTATTCAAGAAAAGAGCGAATTGACCGTTTCTGCATTCAGAAGACAAATAAGACTACCGTGCAATACGGAAGCTGAAAAGCGTCGTGCATTCTTAATAATTGATCGGGTTTTGCAACTCGTGACGCCGACGTCGATAGGAAAGGTTGTTGATGACTTAACAGGTTATTCAATCGGTACTTCGCAGTCTATTACTAAAGAAAATTGTATGAATTGGGACGATTTACGCCGCGCGACTAGAAATTTTGATGTAGAAATTGGTGCTCACTCAAATAGCCACTTCAATCTAAAGTTGGTCAATAATAAGATTCTTCGCTCGGAAGTGGAGGTGTCTCGAGATGCAATAAAGGATGAAATTGGGATAAGGCCATATTCGTTTGCGTACCCCTATGGTGCAGCAACTGAACGTGAGGCTGCGGTTATAAAAGATGCTGGGTTTACTTTGGGCCTAACAATGCAGACAGGGCTTGCGTTATTGTCCGAAGGACAGTTTCGCGTGTCACGCTTGGACGTAAACAGCGCGGTTGCTACCAAAGAATATTTTGAGGTGTTTGGTTCAGGACTTATCGACAAGATAAAAGGTTATTTTTTTCCTATCCGGAATGAGATCAATCGGATTAACGAATCTGGCATTCCGCTTTTGGGCCAAAGTAAGACTGATTCTAACGATAGTATAGAAATGTACCAGCCCCAAACGGAAAACAAGTTAGTTATTGTGGGGCCTAGAAGGCTACGCGGTGCGCTAGTCTTTCGTCTAGCGGCGGGCCTCACACTTCGAATTATAAATCGAGTTGTTGGATATTTAAGATTCAGATCTGATGCGGTCAGAGAAAAAAAGTCTAGACATGTAATGTTCGTGCACTTTGAGACCGCTCTTGGCTCGGCTGTTCATGCCACGCCAATGTTCGAAGTGCTTAAGAAGCATTCGCCTGAAATAATAATTACAGTTGCCTGTAGCCAGCCAATGTTCGATGTTTTACAGCACAATCCATACATCGGTCGGGTCGTGAAAGTTGTGAATCCGGTATCAGGGATAATTCGTTCATGGCTTGATCTATGGAAACTCAGTAGCGACAAGAATTATGACTGTGTTCTTATTGGGCCTGGTAACAACAATGGAAGCATTTCGGCGGCAGTCTCGACGACTGGACTGAAACCACTAGTTGGTCTCTCGCCCCTCATCGGCTTACTCGATACGCGGTATAGCTATAATATCGGTGAAAGCGTAATTTATAACAATTTGAATATTCTTAAATTTTTCGGTTGTTACAGCAATTCTCCAGTCGAACCATCAGTATTTTTTAGTCGAGAAAATGTGAAGTACGCTGTCAGCTTACTAATCGAACAAGGTTGTCAAAATGGCAAACCAATTCTGGCGCTTATTACCCAGACGAGTGGCGGGCAACCGACGAAATGGCATAGCAATAAATTCGTGGAATTGGCCGATAAATTTGCGGATCAAGGTTTCGAAGTAGTATTTACTGGGACTGCAGCAGAAGTCGAATCGATTGACCAAATTCGCAAAGCCATGCGAAATCAGTCCATTAGTGTTGCTGGTCGAACGTCAATTTGCGAACTTGCCGCATTGCTTTGTCACTGTGACCTTGCAATTTCACTTGATACTGGGCCAATGCATGTTGCGAGGTCGGTTGGCCTTCCGATGGTTGTAATTGCGCCTGCATGGCAGCCTGATTTTGAATGGCTTCCGATTGAGTGTCCGCAGATCGAAATTATCCGAAAAAACGATATTTTTTGCCGTCATTGTCGAAAATTATTCTGCCAGACAATGAATTGCATAAGCGATATCACGGTAATTGAGGTATATAATGCTGCAATTGCCCTTCTGGGGAAATATCCTTCAGCACTCTCGAACAAACAGGCACGCGTTTCTCGTCTCGTTGCGTAATAGGCATATAGTAGTGAACGTGTTATCGGATTTACTAATTAATTTTCCGGCAGAATACTTGAATGTTTCAGAAGCCAAGCTACCGCAACTCAGGATCGCTTAGAATTCTGCATGTTATGCAGTCATTGGCTTTCCGGCATGGAGGCCCTCCCAAAGCATGTGTTGATATGGCCCGTGCAATCAGCCAACGCGGCCATTTTGTAACTATTGCCACTTCTGACCACGCAATGACCTCTGACGATTTTGAAGAGATAAAAAAGATTGAGACTGACCGCGTAAAGATCGTGGTATTCAGATCAATAGGGCCAGCACAATTTCCACTAGCTTTGTCGTTCGTAAGCAAATTGGGCGGACTAGTTAAAGCTTCAGATGTTGTTCATTTACATTCGCTTTATCTGTTCCATGATCTCTGCGCTTTCCTTTATTGCAGACTGTATAATAAACCCTATATTTTGAGACCGCACGGCACGCTCGATCCTTTTATTTGGAAGCGAAAACGTATTCAGAAAAGTATAATTGAGCGTTTGTTTCAAAATAAAGTTACTTGTGGAGCTGCGCTTTTTCATTTCACCGCGCTTGAAGAAGCCATTCTTGCGCGTCCATATATTTTCGGTCGTCCTGAGTGGGTTGTTCCAAATGGAATCCACATTGGCGACTACCGTCCGCTACCACCTCGCGGAGATTTTGTCCGACAACATGCAGAACTAAATAATTCAAAATATATTCTTTTTATGGGACGTCTGAATTTTAAGAAAGGCCTGGATCTTCTCGCCGATGCGTTTGTGAAAATTTCGCATAATTGGCCGGATTATAAATTGGTTGTCGCCGGGCCGCCAGAAGCGGAAATAGTTACTTTGGTCCGAGAACGGCTAGCGTCTGCCGGCTTACTTGATCGCCTTATGTTGCCTGGAATGATTCGGGGGAAACAAAAGCTAGCAGCATTGCAAGATGCCGAATTGTTCGTATTGCCTTCGTATAGTGAGAATTTTGGTATTAGTCTGATCGAGGCGTTGGCATGCGGTACACCGGTTGTTACGACATATAAGGTCAATATATGGCGTGAATTGAAGGAGTCTGGTGCCGCAAGAATTTGTAGTACTGATTCAGAGTCACTATTTAATGCAATTGAGGGATGCTTGTTAGACACAAGCTGGCGTCTTAGTGTCAAAAAGATGGGACCAGAGTTTGTAGAGAAGATATTTGGTTGGGATAAAGTCTCTACCGAGCTTGAGAGAATGTATATGCAAGCCACATCACACCAGAGTTGATCTCTTGCACCAAAGAAATCTGAGTAAAATATGTTATCAATTATAATTCTGACATATAATTCGTCATCTTCGATTCGCCGGACTTTAGATTCCATCAAAGGCCTGTCGAATGATATTTGCGTGGTGGATTCGTACAGCTCGGACGACACGGTAGAGCTTTGTAAAAAATATGGATGTAGCGTAACTCAGCGAGAATTTATAAATTATTCTAACCAAAGAAATTGGGCGATCGATAATCTGCCATTGCGTTACGAATGGCAACTCCACATCGATGCGGACGAAGAGTTCGAAGATAATTTAGTAGAGCAAATTCGCGCACTAGATCTCACGAAAAGTTCATACGACGGATTTATAATCGGTCGTAAAACTGTATTTCTTGGTAAAGTGCTGCGATATGGAGGAATCGCCCGAACTTGGCATTGCCGCTTATTTCGAAGTGGCAAAGGGCGTTGCGAGGAACGACTCTATGATCAGCACTTTATATGTTCCGGACTTGTATCTACCATTCGTGGTTTTATGTTGGATCATCAAGAGTTATCGATTTCTGAATGGACGCAGCGGCACAATCGTTGGGCAAGCATGGAGGCAGACGAGATCCTGCAGGCTGGCGGTCAGAAATCGAACGTAAATGTCGTTCAAGGCAAGTTCAGTGGAAACGTTATCGAACGTAAGCGTCAACAAAAAAAAATATACTATCACTTTCCCCTATTTCTTCGACCAATCCTATACTTTATATTTCGTTATTTTTTTCTGTTGGGGTTTTTGGACGGGCGGCGCGGGTTAGTGTATCATATTTTGCAGGGCTTTTGGTTCCATTTTCTTGTTGACGCTAAATTATATGAGAAGACGATATCAGATAGAGGAAAAAGTCGGTCCGTTTGACGGATGATCAAGTTGATATCTGCATTAGAAAATATTTTCTGAATGAAAATTAAAAGAAACATAACCGAGAACCAATTCGGCGACGCGGAAAATATTGGCGATGGTCAAGGTGTGACTTTTAATCGTACTGCAAAACGACGGCCGCTTTTTACATTTTCATCCGCATATATTGCACTAGTATTGTTGCTTGGATTGATCCAATTGGTAATGGGAGCGGATCATTATGCATTAGCCATGGCCGTATACGGATCAATTATATGCACGATCCCAGCAATGATATTTGGGGCGAGAGACCTTCCAGCGACCATAAACATCCTAATCGGCTTTCGTTATGCGACTTCGGCGTTAGTGACTAAGACGTTGCTCGGTGAGGGCATCGATCAGGGACTATATGCGCCTAGCGCAAGCTTTTCGGTTGTGGCAAGTGGAATCACCGCAGTTGTTATTGCTGCGCTCATCGCTCACAAAATCTGGCCCAAAAAGCCGCTTTTGACGCCAGATCTAAATAGGCAGCAGCTCAGTGCATTCGCATGGATGGGCGTTGTATTAGGAGCGATGTTTTTTATCGTTGTCTCAGTTCTGCACTTTTACAACGCATCGGGTCAGCTATTGTCATTTTTTGCGGATGGCTACGTCCTAATGCTCGCCTCTTGGTTTATTTTGGACAATGTTGGCTCAGGCAAGCCCGCAAGATTGTCAGTTCGATCAACGTTTGGGTTAGCGCTTATTATTTTTGTGGGGATAATCGGAAATTCTCGAGAGCAAGCGGCGCTAGGATTTCTAGCAATTATCGTCACGATTTTGGCATTCCGAATTAAAATATCTGTACGACAAATTATTACCGGTGCAATTGTTGCAGCATATTTCGTTTTATTTGTCTCGCCGGCGATTTTAAAAGCGCGTCAAGAGTTTTACGTCGGATCGTCAATTGGCGACATGATCATCAGCACGACATCAAGCCTAATCGAATATACATTAAATGGTGGTGCGCCAAGTGTAGATGCTGGTGATCCAAATAAGAAATATTTATTACAATATGTGCCTGACAAATATTCGTTTCTTGGAAGACTTGTCAACGTACAACAGCTCGACTTCGTAGTTAAGCTCGTGCAGGGAGGTGCTTATATCGGATACGATCGATTGTGGGCTGAACTTTTAGATTTATTGCCGGGGCCCCTCGTGAGTGACAAGCCCACGCTGCTTACGCCGGATTTTCTCTTAAATAGATTTGGCATAGTTAATGACGAACAGAGCTACATTGAAACAACAGCATTTGGTCAGGCATTTGTTTATGGTGGATATTCCTCGGTGTTTTTTGTTGTTCTTATTCCCTTTTTCTTTGTATTTTTACTCTTTAGGCTCTTTTGCCAAAGAGTAGACAACTCGCTATTAGCGGTGCTTCTAATCAGTACGCATGCGCATGTTATCAGCGCTGGCGGGATTGGTAGCCTGTATCTAATCGCACTTAGATTGCTGCCATTTCAAATACTTTATTTTTACTTATTTAGAAGGCTCTTTCTCGTGTCCCGTATTTCAAGATAAATTGCGTTGTCTCGCCAGAGTATTTTTTGCCGAAAAAGCAGGGTTTTTTAGATTTTATCCTCTACGGGCTAATTAGCCCGAACCTTTTGAAGATCGCCAGCGGTCCTATGTATTTCCAGATTACTGCCCCGTCAGCACCGCTATCATCGGTGCCGCTGGGGCCATAAAAGGACATTCCGCTATTGACGCATTCGTAGACATTTTCGTCTTTATGCATTGTTTCCCCTGCGGCGTATAATTTTGGTTTCCAAACGTCAGCGCACGCAACCGCCGCCAGCGTTCCAATATATTTCCAAATACAAGATCCGTCCGCCACACGCTCGCTAGTTTCTGTTGGACCAGTCGTATCCGACGAGATTCCGTTGCGAATGCATTCATAAACACGGTCGACATGGTAAACTCGAGTGCCGGCGTCAAAATGACTCTTTCTCATCCAATGTTGTTCGGCAGTAATGTTCCCCGGAGTAACTTGCACCCAACCCAAATATTCGCCTACTATTGGTCCGGAATTAAAAATCAAATCACCATGGGCCCACCGGCCTGCTGCTGGTTCAGCTTGGGCGGTACACATTCGCGGCATTGGCCACCAGCGACCATTTGCCTGAACTGTCACACGTTCCGTCGTTTTGGAAAGGTAGATATCGGATTGGAGATCATCGAGCGGTCGAGTACTTTCACTGCCAAACGTGTCAGATTTGTAAGGCAGTGAAAGTCGATGCCAAAATCTTGCATTTTCAGCGCTTATCGCCCACTTGTTAGTAAGTGTGGTTGGGCGCAAATCGGATGCTAAAAAAGCCGGATTATAATTTGATGATGCAAGCTGCCAAGAAAAATCAACTGTTGCCCAATTCGATGAGATGTTCTCAATTTTCAGCCGAACATATGAACTTGATACTTGGCGTGCAACAGTTGCGACGAGAGTTACCAATCGCACAAAGTCTTCACTCCCAGAATTGTCGGTGAAATCAATCTCATCATATATTTCGTTAGTTAGCGAGTTCGAAAGCGAAAATATCAGATTGACGTTGCCGGCCAATCGCGTGATCATTGCTTGGTATGTAACTAAATGAAATGGTATTCCATTAAGAGAATAAGAGACTTTATCCGACGACAAATCAGTTGCAATAATGTTTTGATACACTCCGCTTTTTGGCGCAAGCTCGATCAATTTCGCCCAAGGTGATGAGCTTTGTGGGTGCGGACCGATATAATTCCAATCGTAAGCATTCATAAGATTGGACGAACCGTAATGTTTCCATGGCACGTCGGCTGTGAGCGCTCGTCCGTTTGCATTAGTGAACTGCGGTTTCACTAATAAATTTTGTGGTTGGCCAGATTGAATCCAGCCATTTTCAGAGAATGATTTACGACGTCCTATTGCACCAATTTCATTGTGAAGATGTTTTTCTAAGGGAACTGGTCTACTAGTTGGACGATCTCGGCCGGGGACAGGAACCGTTGATTTGCAATCTTCAAAGTGAACTTGATTAAACATATCATTAAAATTTGATATAATAATTGGAGTTGTTGACAACGCATCAAAAAAGCAACCTTTAACGAGTACATACGCCCAAGAATCGCGCGTTTGAATATTGATAACTTCCGCGCCAGATGTTCCCTGAATAGTGCAGGAGTTGATCGATATGATATCCGGCGCATTATTAATGTGAATAAACGGCTTAGTACTTGAGGCAAGACGATCGACTGTAAGCTGTAGTCCTGCGAAAATTGCAGTCACGTGCAAACTTGTTGTGTCACCTAAGTGCTCATACAATTGGGTTAGATGCTCAATACGACCGCCGAAAAAATTAAGACACGAGCTGCTATTATTATTTATCAATAGCGATGTATTCGATGGCCTGTCATTTATGCGCTCCCCGGTTGCATTAAAATCAATAACATTGATTCCGCCACCACCGCTCTCCAAATCGAGATGAAAATAGGTCCCGCCAGCATTGAGCTGGCAGGTACAATGTTCGAAGTACTGCACATAAGCTTGGCCGGCATTGGTATAAAAGAATTTGTTTACGTGTGACGCAGTGCAATTATTAAAATTAGTGAATTCACCATTTACTCCCGTCCCCCTTAATATACCGAACGCAATGTTAGCCTGATATACTGAAACCCTACGAAGCGCATGGCCCGAGAATTCTGTGCTGCTGAAAAGTACACCATAAGTTGCCCCGCTGGGATTTAGACATTCAAAGCCGATGTCGCTGATTTCACTTCGACGCCATACATTCTTTTCCATTCTAATAATTGCAGTATGCCCTGTACCGTCTAATTGAATTACGGTCCCACCAATGCCGCCCCGTCGGTCAAGGGCCTTGCCAGCGCCAAATAATTTAAATGCCTGAAAAAGTGAGGAAGAAGTCTCGTTTCCGATAGACAAAGTTCTAGTAATCTTAAAGGTTCCAGGTGGAATGAAACATGACTTTCCATTCGCTACCGCATAGTCAATTGCATTCTGTAAAGCGATTGTATCGTCATGTTCCCCATTTCCGATTGCACCAAACGCAGCTGCATTGACAACGGGTTCATCGGCTCTCGTGTCTGAAGTTGGTACGGCCCCTATGGGGCTAACGCTGAAGAACTTAAGAAATTGTCGCCGTTCCATTTTCCGTGCTCTGGAGTCTGTAGATGAATCGCCTCTTAGGCTGTACCTTCAGCGAATTCAGGGCAAACGCCTCATCACTTTCGGTACGGTCGAATTAATGCGATAGGCGCGGCATTAACCAAAAGCCCCTGCCGCATCTATTACATTTGCAGTCTCTAGGGTATTGTAATCCTATTCTATCTGTTAGGTAGGTGCGACTTGCAGCACCATCTCTTTTTTGCGTGGAGAACGGTCAATGAAAACGGCCTTAGTTTGTGGAGCGGGCGGGTTCATTGGGAGTCACTTGGTTAAGCGGCTACGGTTCGAGGGCTTCTGGGTCCGTGGCGTCGATTTGAAATATCCTAACTTCGATACAACTGCGGCCGACGATTTCGCAATTGGCGATCTTCGCGACGCGGGATTTTGTCGTCAGATCGTTGATAGGAATTTTGATGAAATCTACCAGCTCGCTGCAGACATGGGGGGGGCTGGATATATTTTTACTGGCGAGCATGACGCGGATATCATGCACAACTCAGCCACTATAAATCTCAATGTGCTTGACACCGCGAGCAAGCGTAATTGCAGGAAAATTTTCTACTCCTCCTCTGCTTGTATGTATCCTGCTCATAACCAAGAAGACCCTAACGCACCAATTACCAAAGAAAGTAGTGCCTATCCCGCAAATCCTGACAGTGAATATGGTTGGGAAAAATTGTTTAGTGAGCGTCTGTATCTCTCTTATGGACGAAATCACGGCCTCGAAGTTCGTGTCGCGCGTTATCACAATATTTTTGGTCCGTTAGGAACCTGGACGGGTGGCAAGGAAAAGGCGCCTGCCGCAATGTGTCGAAAGGTTGCTGAAACCTCAGACGGCGGAGAAATGGAAGTTTGGGGTGACGGCAAACAAACGCGTTCGTTTCTGTATATTGATGAGTGTCTTGAAGGCACATTGCGTCTGACCCGTTCCAACTTTACCGGCCCAGTAAATATCGGTTCGGAAGAAATGGTTTCGATCAATCAGCTCGCCGCAATGGCGATGGATGTTGCCGGGAAGCGCCTCCGCATTCGACACATTCCAGGTCCGCTCGGCGTGCGCGGTCGAAATTCGGACAACGAACTGATGCGCAAAACACTCAATTGGGAACCGTCACAACCATTACGTGTTGGAATCGAAAAGACCTATGAATGGATTGCAAATCAGATAGAAAGAGCACGCGGGAAAAATCATGTTGCGGCTTAATCCCTGACAAAATGTATTAAGCAGAAATGCTGTGCGTTAATAAATATTCATAACTTTATCAGAGCTGGCCCTGTGCGCATTTGCATTTGCGATTATTCGGGGCACCCATTTCAGGTTCAGCTGAGCCGAGAACTTGCGCGTCGAGGTCACAAGGTTCTTCATCTTTACTTTGCAGAATTTCAAACGCCAAAAGGTAGATTAAAGGTCGAGGCAGACGACCCGGCGACGCTCGCAATAGAATCAATCGCGCTCGGAGTATCATTTGAAAAATATGGCTATATCAAACGCCGATGGCAAGAAATTGAAGTTGGTCGAAGGTTTGCAAAACGCATTACGAATTACGCACCAGATCTAGTCCTTGCGTGCAACCTGCCGCTTGATTCTCTAACCAAAGTCGTCGATTCATGCGCAAATAGTGGGCGACCATTTATATTCTGGCAGCAAGATATATACGGGGACGCCATTCGTAAAATCTTAAAGCGAAAATTCGGCGCGATTGGCGGTCTAATTGGGCGGTATTACCAAATGTCGGAACGCCGCGCGGCAGCTCGTAGCGCAGAGATTATAACAATAGCGGAGGACTTCCGCGAAATTTTGGAAGCTGAATTCAAAATTGCGGCTGCTAATATCCATGTTATTGAAAACTGGGCGCCCCTCGATGAAATTACACCAAGGGCCAAAGTGAATCGATGGTCGCGCGATTATAATCTCACTGACAAGAAAGTGGTGCTCTATACGGGCACATTAGGTCTGAAACACGATCCACAGCAGATTCTTGCTTTAGCGAGAAAGATACGAGATCGGCCAAATGCTAGCGTTGTTATAACATCGGAGGGCCCGTCGGCAAATTGGCTTGCCGAGCGCGCGAAAGCGGAATCAATTGCGGGGCTTGTGATTCTCCCCTTTCAGCCTTTCGAAGTCTATCCCGATGTTTTAGGGACGGCCGATGTATTGATTTCGATATTAGAAGCTGATGCTGGCGCGTTTTCGGTGCCGTCAAAAATCTTGAGCTATATGTGCGCCGGACGTCCAATCGTGCTAGCGGCGCCACCGGAAAATCTTGCCTCTCGAATTGTCGAACGCTCGGGTGCAGGGTTAGCTGTGCCAGCGGGCAATACGGCGAAATTTATCAATGCCGTCGAGGTCCTTCTGAACGACGCTGACCTTCGCGCAGAGTGTGGGAGGCGATCGCGCAATTATGCTGCTGAGAATTTCGACATCGTTAAAATTGGGGATCGATTCGAGAGCGTTTTTAAAGCGGCAATGCAACAGTAAGACCGTTCTCTCCGGCCTACGCTGAAAGCTCAATGGTTTTCTTAGGTATTGACCTAAGTCAGCCCGGTATGGCGAACTCGGTTTACAAAATGCGGAAAAATATTCTAACGAGTATTGTTCCTCGTCTGATCGTAAGTGTTTTGCCGCTGGGCACAAAAGACCGACTTAATAAAATTGTAGCTTTGTAACTACGCATTGTGTCGGACGCTATTCGATGCGGCGAGCGACTATCTTAATTGTTTTGGTCGTTGACGTTTGCGCAGCCTCACACCGGGGCCGCTACCGTTTTCTTCGATAAAATCGATGCCCCCGCGCTCAAGTGCTGCTTGAAGTTTTTGTGTTGTCTTTGCGCGCCCGCCAAGGGGTCCGTCAGCTGCCTCCAAGCGCTTCACCGTTGGCACCGATACGCCAGCTTCCGCGGCTAAATCATGCTGAGACCAAGCCAATAGGGCACGCGCGGCCTTAACCTGTCGTATTGATACTTTTAGTATTGACAAGGCTGATCCTTCAAGTAATACTATTAGTATCAAAGATGGCAATGCAATTCTGAAAATACCTATTAACAGCGGAGAGCGAAATGGCCTGATCCGCTCAGTCCCCAAGACACTCGCTAGTCGACGTCAGACCAAGTCCACCCTGTTGGAGTTTACTCCATGAGTCACCTGTCATTCAAAACCATCCGATATACGGTCCTCCGCGACCGTATCCGCGCCCAGGACCCCCAGATCGACGAGCAAACGCTGGCCGACACCGTGGAGGGACTCACTGATCTGCATGAGATCGTCCAGGCCATCATCCGTTCGGCGCTGAGCGATGAGGCGCTGGTAACCGCGCTGCGGTGCCGGATTGCCGATATGCAAGGACGCCTGGACCGATTTGCCGACCGGGCTTCCAAACGCCGGCAGATCGCCAAAGATGTCATGGTCGAGCTTGATCTGAAGAAGCTCACGGCACCGGACTTCACCGCCTCGATCCGCGAAGGCACTCCGTCACTGATGGTGATCGACGAGGAGGCCGTTCCCAAGATCTACTGGGAGCCGGGCGAGCCCCGTCTGAGGCGGCAGGTATTAGCGAGCGACCTCAAACAAGGCGAAGAAATCGCCGGGGTCACGCTCTCCAATCCCGAACCCGTCTTAAGCGTGAGGACACGATGATGGGCTTCTCAGCAAAACAGGTGCAGGCGCTCAAGCGCGATATCGATCACCGCAATATCCGAACCCGCGAGGCCCATGGCCGCGAACTCTCCTATATCGCGGGCTGGTACGCGATTGCGGAGGCCAATCGGATCTTTGGGTTTGATGGTTGGAACCGAGAAACCGTTGAGTCCAAATGCGTCTTGACGCGTGAGAACCGTGGAACCTTCGTCGCGGTCTATATCGCCAAAGTGAGGATTACCGTGCAAGCGGCAGGGCGCATCATCATTCGCGAAGGTCACGGCAGCGGCGAAGGCCGTGGCACGTCGCCGGGGGAAGTTCACGACATTGCACTCAAAGCCGCCGAAACGGATGCTACCAAACGTGCACTGGCCACGTTCGGCAAACCCTTCGGACTGGCGCTATACGGCAGCGGGAAGACCGCACCCTTTCCGAAAACCTCAACGCCTGAACCAAAACCGGCCGAACTTGGTCAAGACGTGCGATTTGCCCGCGACGACACGACCCCGATTCCACGGCCGTCCCGCTACTATGGTCGCCGCCAGGACCTCGTGACGCACGATCGTGCTCAGGCAAGGCGACAGCTGGGAGTTCTGCCGTCAGCCGATACCTCAATTGTTCCGCCCACGCCCGATTCACTCCCGGGTCGGATTGATAAGAGTGTTTTGACGATCGGCGAACCTAAACGTCTTCGCGACAAAGCCCATTTGAGATTCGTCGCATCACACCCGTGCCTTGTCTGCGGACGCCAGCCGTCTGACCCGCACCATCTGCAGTTTGCCCAGCCTCGAGCCCTTGGTCTGAAAGTCAGCGACGAATTCACCGTTCCGCTATGCCGCGGCCATCACCGACAGCTACATCAGGCCGGTGACGAGGTGGCATGGTGGGGGGATCTGAAAATCAGCCCGATGGAAATCGCCAAGGGGCTTTGGGGCGAGAGCAGGGCGAAGCTCTTCCCGACCAGAGCTCAATCATCTCAACAGAAAGTATCCACCGATAGCATCGACGTACCATAAGGTTATGTAGCAAGATGCGTAGCTTCATGTAGGCGGGGCACAAAGCATGCTCTTGACCAGTTTACAGCACCGGGGAATAGCCAAACATCTGCGCCAGAAGGCGGCGGCGTTGCCGGGCGAGCAGCCGCACAGAGCGGACAGGATGCGCAGGAGCGCGCGCGTGCATCTGGGGCTGGCGAGAGCACAGGAGAACGACCCGAGTTATGCGCCTGCGGCGAAAAGCGCTAAAAATAGCGTTCCGCCTTCGCAGCAGCTTAAGCCAAGTCTGGTTTTGGTTAGAGCATGAATTATTTTTTCGCGCGGACGCATCGGTGTTGCGCTGCGCGCATTCAGTACCGACAGTGGCGGCAATAAATTATTAGTATTTTTGGAGCAACGTGTAAGCGAGGCGTAGAAATGGTTCTACTGCTCATAGCACCCTTTGAGCAAAATTCGGCGATCGCTCTAAACACCCTCCTGAGCAATCCCCAGATCGACTGCTTCCAACACCCCGGCAGCAATCGGTATGACCATTTCGACACTCCCGAGCCACCTTGTGATCTGTGGCCTCTGGTGAACTAAAGTCGGCGTACCTGAGCTAGGGCCTCGGACGCTGGCAAATGATCATACAAGGAGCGCGACGTCGCATTAGACGATGCCAATAACGGGCATTGTTTTATGCGAAAATCTGCGTGAGACGATTGTCGCTCCAGCCAGCGACGATCACTCCCGCTAACGGTTGTTGCACAAGGACTGATGCCAGACCGGTATCAGCCCGACGACGATCGATGGCCAACACGTTGAAACGGAGTGCAAAAAGAAAGAAAAACGAACTAACCGACCTCCATTAACCGCGTCCTAACCTCGCGATAACGTAGCATTGCCGACGACGCTGCGAAAAATGCAGCACGAGAAAGCTGGCATCACAGTCGATGTGCGGGCACGGCGGTGCTTTGTCAAATCGCGGAGGAGGGCGCTTCACAAACAAAGGAAGTACGACAATGACTACCGATAAAATGCCAAGTGCGTTGAAGCACGGCGCGTTCAGCAAAATCGTTTTCCTGCCGGGCGAAGATCCGCAGGATTATGAAAAGCTAGAACAGGAATTGTTTGCGGAATACAAGCCTTCAGGACGATCGGAGAAAGAAACACTCGAACAAATCGCCAAAGCAATGTGGCAGCAAAGGCGCTTGGACCTCTACGAACACTTTCATCTCCTACAGAAACGCGAGTCTCCACTGACGGAATTTGAACTCGACCCAGTGGATCGCGCCTTAGCTGCCTGTCACAAGGCCTCCGGTAGTAAGGGGGAACATGTCCCGCTGTATCATCGAAAAGGCCAAAAAACCCGGGGACCGGTAAATGGATATACGCTTGCTGAAATCATGGCCGGAGTTGCCGACGCCGAAAGGAGCGATGCCGACAAACTTCTCGAGTTTGGCAGCCTCGTCACCATCGAGCACTTGGACAAACGGCTCGATGTCGACAACAAGCTGCAGTCCAAGATTGATCGCTTGTTCAGGCGCTTCTTCCAGATGAAGGCGACGAAGCCGATAATGGGCTTGGGCGAAGGGCCACTACCCACGCCGATCAATGAAACGCCGTTACTGGAGATAACCGCCAGCGAGGCGACTACAATCCCGGAGTTGGTCGAAATACCGGCTGTAGAGGTAACTGCGACCGATCCGGTAAAGCCAACAGTAGAGTAAAATACAACATACACGCAAAAGACGTGTATTTAGCAAATTGACCGCCCGGGATTTCGTCGTCCCGGGCGGCCCAGTAATGGCTAGAAACATCAGGCGTTACATACCTAGCGATCCCCGCTGGCTGGTACTGGCCGAATTAGGCCATTCATCGGATGAAACGAGGCCGCTGATCGGGTCGATTAACGACGGCGTAACATTTCTGTAAATGGCTCTTTCTGGCACCGTGCATAAGTGCCAAAAGATGCAATGGCACCTTATGAAGGCCGCTTAACGGACAAAACGATTGCGCAGGTTCTCCCGCATATCGTCGAGATAATAGCGGCTGACGGCATCGTGGGCGCGCGGTTGGACGCCATGCACGCTTGGCACCGGGCACAAGGTGGCCAGCACGACGAAAGCAAGCATCACGTCCCGTGGCGCTTTGCAAATGCCGGCACAGCTTTCATAAATTTCGCATGAATTATGTTGCCGCCGCAGCAGGGGTCGTTGGTTTCTTGATCGCATATTCTGTGACCGCCATTTTTTTGCGCGAGGTTTTGCCGCCAGCATGGTGGCTAGATTTCAAACATCGAGATACGTGGGCTATGCCAGCAATGGGCACTATCCCGTTATTGGGCGGATTGGGTGGCGGGGTGGCGTGTTTTTGGCTTTTTGAATCTCTTTCTCTCGCCATCAACAGCGGCTAGTCATTTTTCTCACGCTACTATCGTGAACCGATTGCGCCGATCTTAGGCGGTTATTTATTCAATCAATCGGCTACGTTGCCAACAGCTGTGGTCGGCTTATTCGGGTAAGTTCGACTCTAAACGAGAACATGGCCGTGCTTGAGCAACCCGTCACGAGCGGTGGGCACGCATCAATCGTGAATTAGCGCCCGCCGACTTCAGACATCGCAAGCTTGGTAAGAAATGAAAGAGGCCACCAACGAAGGCGACCTAACGATTCACAGCGATCAATTCTTAGCCGTACTTAGTCGCTTTATCTCGCGTGGTGTCGAGATCGACAGCCTTTGCCATAAACTCGTAGCCCAGGGCTTCCAACTCCTCGCTTACCTCAGCAGGGAGTTCGACCGTACGACTGAGGCGAAAGCATTGCTCCGCCTTTTCCAGAAAATAGCTCGCATCCAACATGATCATAGAGTGATAGGTCGGTTGTAGTCCTTGTCAATTCAACGTCCGGAACTGCTCCCATGCCTAAAAGGGGCCACTCCTGGAGATTAACCGTAATCCCCATTGGGCTACCCTCGTTCGAGGCCCATATGGTACTCCGTTACGGTCAAGCATCTTCACAGCGATAGCTCGGTCGGCTTCGCCAACGGCGTTTGCCTCATGACCGACGAGATCAAAAACTCTGACAACCGAGTAAACCTCTCATATGACGGAAAGTTTCACGCACATTGGCGTGGGCGCGTCATCTATGACTTTGACAAGAGTCGGATCAAAAGGTTCGAAAACGAAAGAAACGCTTGGGAATATCTCGCCCTCTGCGATGCGCTCGGCAAACTCGCATAGCCTGGTACTGGCCTGATTTGAGAATTGCAGTGGTTCCTTTCGCGCGAGCGTTGACTGCCTAATTATCCACGCCACACTAACTCGCCGGTCAAATCGGGGGGCTGATTATGCGCGTTGCAACGGCAATAGTCGGTAGTGGGTCAGTTTGAAATAAAATAGGAACAGAAACTCGTGAGCAGTATTGCTCACAGCGCGAGCGCGCCCAATGTTATGGTAGAAAATGTCAGACGCACTTTGGTATCGTAACAAAGCTGCCGAATGCGGTCGCATGGCGGCTACCACTAAGGATGCGACTTTTCGCAAGCAGTACCTTCGCGATCAATTAAATTGGAACGAAATTGCGAAGGGCATTGAGACCGCCGAAGAGGCGATAGAGGCGAGTAAGTCAAAGTAGCCGCCGTTAGCCTTCGGTTTGAGCAATTTCCCATTTTTCCAGCATCGCCATTCGGGTGCAATTGGATTGTCCGCCAAGGACCCGAAGCGGACGTCGCGGTCTGATTTGGAAATGAAAATGCAAGAGACCGCCGACTGAGGTACTCAAAATAAAAAGCCCCGGAACGCGCCCGGGGCTTTAGATGAACGACCCCGTCAGGGCCGGCGGTACTAGCTTAGTGGAACAGGCTGAGCAGGTTGAACTGATAGTTGAGGCCGACGCGCACCATGTCGCCGCGCTCCAAGGCGTGCACCGAGTTCCCACCCCCGATTATTGTCGGGGTGTACTGTATGTCGTTGCCGAAATCGTAATGCAGATACTCGAGCTTTGCAGACCAGTGCGGGGCGAACATCTTCTCAATCCCCCCGCCCGCGACCCATCCGCTACGCCACTTTTGATTACAGCTGTTGCCACCAAAAATTGGGACTACGCCGCAGGGGTTCTGCCCCGCGTTGACCTGCCCATATCCGAAGCCGCCGGTCGCGAACAGCAGCCATCCGTTCAGATCGACGCCGGCCCGTAGCCGATCGGTCGAAAAGTTCTTGAGGTTTGTAAAACAGGTGGTGCCGCCGGTTATGCTGCACAGTGCCGCGCTCGTAAACGTGCCATTGATATTGGCTAAGTCAAAATCGCTCTCGAAGCCGAGCACCCATTGGCCGAATTGCCAGTTGATGCCAGAGGTAATGCCAAACAATCCGCCGCTCGTGCTGAAATTGTTGGTCGTTACGCCGAATAGGTCCGTATGGTTGGTGGTGCCCCCGGCATAACCCCCGTTGATGCCGA
>Ga0206917_1044_pt1 | contig 28251 bp, 20 predicted proteins | sample Alteio_BWOrgHeat_68_FD_152931 | JGI IMG/M metagenome (GOLD analysis project Ga0206917, IMG submission 152931) | Enriched cells from forest soil in Barre Woods Harvard Forest LTER site, Petersham, Massachusetts, United States -... | ecosystem: Environmental > Terrestrial > Soil > Temperate forest >...
GCCCTGGAAAAGCTCGAGCGCAAGCACCTGGACATGATTGCCTGCAATGACGTATCGCGCAGCGACATCGGCTTTCAGGCGGATGACAATGCCATGAGCGTATTCTGGCATGGCGGCAGTGCCAGGCTGGACAAGGCGCCCAAGACCCTGATTGCACGGGAGCTGGTCAGCCTGCTGGCCGCACAGCTGGCCCGGATTGCCGGCACGTCGTCCTGAGGTATCCGGATATCCATGGCGTGCATGCAGAACGACCACATGCGGCTCTCCTGACCGTTCGTGCCGGCAGGATTGCAGGTATCAGTGATTAAAAAGGAATACGGTTTTCATGAAGCAAAAGCTGCAAGTCAGAATTCTCGATGATCGCATTGGCACCCAGATCCCCTTGCCGGCCTATGCCACCGAGGGCTCGGCTGGACTGGACCTGCGTGCCCTGCTGGACGCGCCCCTGGTGCTGAACCCGGGCGACACCGTGCTGGTGCGTACCGGGCTTGCCATTTACATCGAAGATTCCGGCTATGCCGGACTGATCCTGCCGCGCTCGGGCCTGGGCCACAAACATGGCATCGTGCTGGGCAACCTCGTTGGCCTGATTGATTCCGACTATCAGGGCGAGCTCATGGTGTCGTGCTGGAATCGCGGTCAAACTGCCTTTACGCTCAATCCCGGCGAGCGGCTGGCGCAATACGTGCTGGTACCCGTGGTGCAGGCCGAGTTTGAAATCATCAACGAGTTTGTGGCGAGCGATCGGGGCGCCGGTGGCTTTGGCCACTCTGGTCGGCATTGAGCCGGTCTGATTATCTGGCACGCCGAGACGGGTGCTGACACCGCAAGGACAACTCATGGCAAAGAAAGCAAAATCCGTAGAAGCGCCAAGCGAAGAGGCCGTTGTTGTTGCTGCGCCTGCCCGGAGTGCGGCAAGACCGCAATCCTTGTTCCGGCACGGGATTTTTTATGGGGCCGCAGCGGTACTGATCCTGGTGCTGTTACAGGGAGCTGCGGCTTTTCTCCTGCAAAAAGGCACCGAGGCCCACCGCAGCGATCTTGCTGATCTGCAATTCAAGTATTACCTGAATACCATCAATTCCCGGGTCGACCAGTACAACCAGGCAGCCGATACCCTGGCGAGCAATCCGGCGCCCTTGCTGGCCGCACTGGCTGGCGGCCCGACCATGGTGGCGCCGCTTGAGGCCCAGCTGACCCAGGCAACGCCCGGTGCCATCGAGGTTCGCCTGTCCGCCACAATCATTGATCCCCAGACCACCCTGACCTATGCCCAGCAGTCCATGGTGGCCAAGGCCTCTTATGGCAAGGCCTTGCCGCCGGAGCTGGGTTATCTCAAACAGTCCCGCGTGTTTTCACTGGCACGGCCGCTCAAGGATGCAAGCGGCAACGTGGCTGGCGTCCTGATTCTCAGCTATCCCATCAAGCCGTTGGCCGAGGCGCTCACCGGCTATGCTGGCGGGAGTTATATCGAGCTCGGGCAGGGTTTTGCGGCAGACAAGTCAACCGTGGTGATTGGTGTGGGCACCGCCTCTGGCAGCATGCCGCTGCGGGCTTTCCCCACGCACAATCCGAACTGGGAGCTGCGCTTTGCGCCGCTCGAAACACTGGGGCAGAATGCCCTGCCTGCCGTGTTGCTGTATGCGCTCCTGTTCGCCGGCGTGCTGACCGTGGCGGCCCTGTTTTTCCTGGTACTGCAGACGCTGGAAAGCCGTCTGAACCGCGATCTTGAGCAGGTCGACAGCTATAACGAAAATTTCCTGCGTTTCGGCATGCGGGAAAAGCCCCTGTTGCTGATCAGCAATTTTGAAAACATGCTCTATCATCTCGACCAGTATGTTGCCGAGCTGCGTGCCGGCAAGAAAATGGTCACCAAATCTCCTGCTGATATCGAACGCGACGGTATTGCCGCCGTGGATATTTCCGCCAGCGAGGCGGAGATGCTGCTGGGGGCGCCGGTTACCGGCAAGGCGGCATCCGTTGCAAAGGCTGCAGCTCCTGCAAAGTCAGGCAAGGCCCCGGCCGTGCTGCCGGCGGAAATTTTCCGTGCCTATGATATCCGTGGGCGCGCCGGCGACACCCTGACGGCGGAGATCGTGCGACAGCTGGGTCTGGCCATTGGCAGCGAGGCCACGGCCAAGGCCGATCAGGTGGTCATCGTCGGGCGTGATGCGCGCCTCTCGAGCCCGGAGTTGTTCAAGGCCCTGATTGACGGCTTGCAGGCCAGCGGCCGCGATGTCATTGATATTGGTACCGTGCCGTCACCGGTGCTGTATTTTGCCGCCAAGACCCTGCCCAGCCATTCTGCTGTCATGCTCACCGGCAGCCACAATCCGGCGGAAGACAATGGCCTGAAAATTGTCATCGGCGGACGGACACTGGTTGAGGAAGACATCAAGGCGCTCAAGACCCGCATCGAGAATCAGGACTTTACCAGTGGCAGCGGCGGCTATTCGCAGCAAAGTGTCAGCAGCGAGTACGTTGAGCGGGTGGCCTCTGATGTTGTGCTCGCGCGCCCCTTTCATGTTGTGGTCGATGCCGGCAATGGCATTGCCGGCCCCATCGCCACCCGCGTGCTGGAGGCTCTGGGCTGCACTGTGACGCCGCTTTTCTGCGAGCCGGATGGCAGCTTTCCCAACCACCAGCCGGATCCATCCCGCCTGGAAAATCTGGAAGACCTGCAACGCGCCGTGGTGTCCAACAATGCCCAGCTTGGCGTCGCGTTCGATGGCGACGGGGACCGGTTGGGTATTGTCACGTCATCGGGCGAGGCTATCTTCGCCGACCGTTTGATGATGCTGCTGGCCAAGCATGTGCTGGTCAGCAATCCGGGCGCCGACATCATCTTCGACGTCAAGTGCAGCCGGGATCTGGTGGGCGTCATCTCCAGCAATGGTGGCCGTCCGCTGATGTGCCGCACCGGGCACTCCTATCTCAAGGCCAAGCTGGCCGAGACCGGCGCGCCGCTGGCCGGGGAGATGAGCGGGCATATCATTTTCAATGACCGCTGGTTCGGTTTTGATGATGCAATCTATGCCGCTGCGCGCGTGCTGGAAATCCTCTCCATGGAGTCCGGTGATGCCGACGTGGTCTTTGCCGCCTTCCCCCGGTCGGCGTCCACACCCGAGCTCAGCGTGGCCGTGGCCGAAGATTTCAAGCAGCCCTTCATGAGTGCGCTGACCCGCAAGGCAGCCTTTGATGGCGGCACGGTTAACACCCTGGATGGCATCCGGGTGGACTTTCCGGATGGCTGGGGCCTGGTGCGCGCGTCCAATACCACGGCCAGCCTGGTGATGCGTTTTGAGGGGCGTGATGAGGCGGCGCTCAAGCGTATCCAGCAATTGTTCAAGACACAGATAGCGTCTGTCGAGCCAGGCCTGGCGCTGCCGTTCTGAAGGCTTTTTAAAGATTCATTTTTGTAGTTGGTGAGAGACATGGCTTTGACCCGTGATGATGCCCTCAAGATTGCAACGGTCCTGACCGAGGCGCTGCCCTATATCCAGCGCTTTCATGGCAAGACCATCGTGGTGAAGTATGGTGGCAATGCCATGACCGAGCCCGAGCTTGAGAATTCGTTTGCGCGCGATATCGTGCTGCTCAAGACCGTGGGCCTCAATCCCATCGTGGTACACGGTGGCGGGCCGCAAATTGGTGACCTGCTGAAGCGTATCGGCAAGGAGTCCACTTTTATAGATGGCATGCGTGTGACCGACAGCGAAACCATGGATGTGGTGGAGATGGTGCTGGGTGGCCTGGTCAACAAATCCATTGTCAACCTGATCAATCAGAATGGCGGCCGTGCCGTTGGCCTCACCGGCAAGGATGGCAATCTGCTCCGTGCCAGGAAGATGTTCCTGAGCAAGATCAACGAAAAGGGCAAGATCGAGAAAATTGATATTGGCCAGGTTGGCGAAGTGGCCGGGGTCAAGATTGATGTGCTGCAAATGGTGATCGGCAGTGACTTCATTCCCGTGATCGCGCCCGTGGGTGTGGGTGACGAGGGGGAGTCCTACAATATCAACGCCGATCTGGTGGCGGGCAAGGTGGCTGAGGCACTCAAGGCCGAAAAACTCATTCTGCTTACCAATATTCCGGGCGTCATGGACAAGGACAAGAATGTATTGACTGGCCTCTCCACGCAGGATGTCGACGCACTGATTGCCGACGGCACCATTTATGGCGGCATGCTGCCCAAGATTGCCTGCGCCCTGGATGCGGTGAAAGGTGGCGTGGTCAGCGCCCATATCATTGATGGCCGTGTGCCGCATGCAACATTGCTGGAAGTATTTACTGATGAAGGTATGGGCACCCTGATCAGCAACAAGAAAATCAAGCGCAAGAGCGCTGCAACATCCACCTGAAGGGTGGAGACTGCGGGGCCGGTGGCAAGGATGCTCACCGGCCTGAACAATCAGCAGTAGGGTAGGCTCGGGCCAATGAGGGTCCGCGGGGGAACGGCCATGAACGCGCCAGAACAAAAACTGTCTCGACGGGAGCATATCCTGCGGGCCCTTGCGGCCATGCTGGAGAGCCACCCGGGCGGGCGTATTACCACGGCCGCGCTGGCCCGTGAAGTTGGCGTCACCGAGGCTGCCCTGTACCGGCACTTTCCCAGCAAAGCCAAGATGTTCGAGGGGCTGATCGAGTTTATCGAGGAGGTGCTGTTCTCGAATATCACTGCCGTGCTGCAGGAGCAAACGGATGTGCGGGAGCGCCTGCGCCATATCCTGACCTTGGTACTGGTCTTCACCGAGCGCAATCCCGGGATTACCCGCATCCTCAATGGCGATGCCCTGATCGGCGAGCACGAGCGCCTGCAAGCGCGGGTGGGGCAGCTTTTTGAGCGACTGGAAACGCAGTTGCGCCAGGTGCTGCGGGACGCCGAGCTGCGGGACAATGTCGGTACTGTCATACCGTCCTATCCGGCGGCCAATCTCCTGCTGGCGGTGGTGGAGGGGCGCATCAGCCAGTTTGTGCGTTCCGGTTTTCGCAACAAGCCGACGGACAATTGGGAGGGGCAGTGGGATTTTCTTGCTGCCAGCCTGCTGCTGCAGCGCAAGCCCTGAGTATGTGCCGCCCTGCCAGGTCTGGGTGCAGACCATAAAAAAAGCCGGCATAAGCCGGCTTTTTTTATGGTCTTTGGCCGCTACGGTGTCGTTGCCGGTCCGGAGCTGGCGCTGTCCGTGCTGCTGCCGCTCTGCATGTCACGGAGGCGCTGGATAATCGTCGCAAACTGGGAGCGGACATCATCCTGGTCGGCCTTGCGGGTCTTGATGTCTTCCTGTGCAGCCACGATCTGGGCATCGTATTTCTGGATGCTGTCCTGGATATCCTTGGGCACCGGCTTGCCACTGCGTTCATAACCCGCCGCGATTTCTGCCTGCTGGGCCCGCAGGGAGCGCAGGCGGACAATGCTGTTGTTGCTGAAGTCGATGTGCAGCTGGATGGCATCAACCTGGCCGTCGCGGGTGCGCTCGGCATCTTGCGGCGAGCTGTAGAGGCGTTTCAGCTGGACATCGGCACGGGCCTGCTCTTCGGCCTGCTCGCGCCGCACCTGCTCGGCCTTGATGCGCTCCAGGTCCTTGGCCGTGGGCCGCGGTGCCACGCTGCGCATCACGTTCATCTGCTTGTCCAACTCGTCATAACCATAGGTCAGGGCATCATCGCTGACCTGTTGATCGATATGGACCTTGTGATCGGCATCGTAGTAGCGGAACAGGCGAATGGAGTGTTCGGTGTCGTCCGCATGGGCGGACACGGCAAGCAACAAGCCGGCCAGGGTGGCCAGAGCGCGTTTCATCAATGCAGGACCCTGTGTCGTCATAGTGTTCAGTCTCTGGGCAGCAAGCCGTGCTTTCCGATGGTCCGGGTAAGGCCGTGCCCTTATAATCCGCTCCATTCTAGGGAACAGGGTATGCCGTGTCAGCCATTACGTTCGTGCTTTTGTTTGTAATTGCGTTCATTGCCAACACCCTGTCTGCCCTCGCCGGGGGCGGAGCCGGTCTCTTGCAACTGCCGGTCCTCCTGTTTCTGGGGCTGGGTTTTCCCACCGCCCTGGCAACCCACAAGATTGCCAGCGTGGCACTGGGGGTGGGAGCCACCAGCCGGCATCTGCGCGGGCAGCGCATGAATCTGCGCTTTGCGGCGTTTATCCTGGGGGCAGGCCTGCCAGGAGTGGCGCTGGGCACACGCATCATCCTTGCCATCCCGGACTATTGGGCGGAGTTGTCGCTCGGCCTGCTGACGCTTGGCCTGGGGCTCTACTCCTGGCTCAGCCCGACCCTGGGCCAGCAGGCCGAGCATCGCCACCGTGACACCCCCGGCATGCTGATCGGTGGCATCGTGATCTTTGCCATTGGTGCCCTCAATGGCTCCCTGACCTCAGGCACGGGCCTGTTTGTGACGCTCTGGCTCATCCGCTGGTTTGGCTTCGATTACACCCGTGCGGTGTCCTATACGCTGGTGCTGGTCGGCTTGTTCTGGAATGGCCTCGGTGCCCTGCTGCTGTCGGCACAGGCACCTGTCAAATGGAGCTGGCTGCCGCCACTGGTCCTGGGTTCGCTGCTGGGCGGTTATGCCGGTGCCCACTGGGCCTTGCTCAAGGGCAACCACCTGGTAAAGCGGGCTTTTGAAATCCTGACCGTACTGGTCGGCCTCAAGCTCACGGCACAGGCCTGCGGCTGGTTCTGACCGGGTTCAGGCTGGTGCCAGTTCCTGGGGGCCTGATTCAGCCTGTTTTTGTGTGCCTAAAAACTCCAGCAGGTCCGGCAGTGCCAGGGCTTCGCTGATCAGAAAGCCCTGTACCATGTCGCAGCCATTGTCGCGCAGGAACTGCATCTGCTCCGGTGTTTCGGCACCCTCGGCCACCACCTGCAGATTGAGCTTGTGGGCCATGGCGATAATGGCTGCGGTAATTTCCATGTCACTGCTGTCACCCGGAATATCACGGATAAATGAGCGGTCCACCTTGAGCGCGCTGATCGGCAGTGACTTGAGGTAGGAGAGCGATGAGTAGCCGGTACCAAAGTCGTCGATGGAAATACCCATGCCCAGGGCACGCATGCGCGCCAGCTGGGCAGCTGCCTTGCCGATATTGGCCATGACGGCGTTTTCGGTGACCTCCACCTCCACAAAATCCGGGGCCAGCCCGGCCTTGCGCAAGGTTTCTTCCAGGCTGTTGGCCAGGTTGTCGTCGCCGAGGTTCAGCGCCGAGCAATTTACGGCGACACGCAGCTGTGGCCAGCCTGCGGCATGCAGTTCGCGCAGATCGGCGCAGGCGCGGCGAAATGCCCAGGCGTCGAGCTGATCAACAAAGCCGTTGTTCTCGGCAATGCTGACAAAGCGGTCCGGCAACAGGGCACCGTGCTCGGCATGCTGCCAGCGCAGCAGGGCCTCGACCTTGACGACATGGCCGCTCTTGAGCTCACGCACCGGCTGGTAAAACAACTCCAGCTCGTCATTGGCGATAGCCTGGCGCAAGTCCTCTTCCAGCTGCAGCTCGAGGCTGGCTTTCAGCTGCAGCTGATTGCTGAACAGGTGCACGTTGTTGCGGCCGCTGTTCTTGGCCTGATACAGGGCCAGCTCCGCATTCCGCATGAGGTCCTCAACCGTGCTGCCATCGTCGGGATACATGCAGACGCCAATGCTGGAGGTCATCACCACCGTGCGGCCCCCCACCGCAATGGGCTCCTTGATCTTTTGCAGAATGCGCTGGCCCACCACGGGAGCCTCTTCGCGGGTGTTCAGCGGCGAGAGGATGCAGAACTCGTCACCACCAAAGCGGGCAATCAGGTCATCGCCACGCCGGTCCTGCTGGCTGCGCAGCACGGTACGAATACGCTTGGCCACAATCTTCAGGATTTCATCGCCCGCCTCATGGCCCAACGAGTCATTGATGCGTTTGAAATGGTCGACATCGAGAAACATGACGGCCAGGGCCCGGTTGCGATGCTCGGGCAGACTCAGGCGGGCGTTGAACTGCTCGTTGAAGGCGCGCCGGTTCAGCAGGTTGGTGAGGTGGTCATAATTGGCCAGTTGTTGCAGGGAGTCGCGGGCGCGGTCCAGTTGCCCGAGCAGGGTGTTGACCCGCACCAGGTCCTGTTCCTTGCTTTGCAGCTTGGCATCGGCATAGGCAGCGCCCACAGCAGCGCCAATCAACAGGATGGTGATCAGGCCAACGGCAATCCCGGTCTGCAAAGACTGATCAGGGTTTGACATGCCGAACTCTACGCCGCTCGGCACCAGCAGTTGCATGGCATGGAGCGCGGTGAACAGGATGGCCAGTACGGCCAGTCCCGAAACCAGGCTGATGGCGTATTTGAGCAGGGCGTAGGTGCTGCGCTTTTGCAGCCGGAAATATTGCTTGAGCCCGACCACCATGCCGGCGGCGAGCAGGGCGGCCAGGAAGGACATGGCGAAGAGGGGGGGCGCATAGAACACCATGGCGCCGGAGTGCAGCGCCATCAGCGCCAGGTAGTGCAGGGCAGGCACTCCCAGCCCAGCCAGCAGAATGGCGGGCCAGTGTGCCAATGCCTTGCCGGGGCGGCCCAGCAGGCGCAGGAAGCCTGCCGCCAGGGCGACGCTGAGGACCAGGGCCAGCAGGGTGATGCCGCTGTCCCAGCTGACGCTGACCGGGACTTCCAGCGCCAGCAGGGCAACATGGTCAACGGCCCAGAGGCCGCCGCCAAGACACAGTGCAGTGATCAGGCCCCAGACGCGCCGGCCCTGAGTACGGGTCGCTGCCGTGGTGCGCTCATACAGGGTCAGGGTGGCGTAGGCAGCAATGCAGGCCATGACGTAGGCCAGCACGGTCAGCATGGGGTTGAGCTGGTACTCGGCCACGGCGCCGGGGATGGCAGCCATCTGGGCCACGAAATGCAGACTGAGCCAGTCCATGTACGCGCCTTCTTGTTATGGCGGGTGGATGAGAGTCGCAGCCACCGGCTTTTTGTAATCCGTCATGTTACCGAGGGGCCGGGGCCTAGATAAGACCGGTTGGCACCCGCCAATGACCGTCTGCCGGTCTGCACAGTGATATATTCAAAAAAGTTACTACAAGATAATTTTTTATTCTTTTTAAAAATTAGTCATCTTGCCTAAGATCGGTCCTGTTGGCGCCCTGCGCCTGTACTGATCCTGTTGAGGAGTGAAAAAGCATGAGCCTGAGCCATCGTGTCCTGGGGGGAGCCATTCTGGCTTTGGTGTTTACGCTGGTCAGTCCCCTGACCCATGCCAGGGAAGTGGATTTGTTGAACGTGTCTTATGACCCCACCCGCGAGTTATATGACGACTACAACGTCGCCTTTGCCAAATACTGGAAGGCCAAGACCGGCGACGATGTCGTGGTAAAGCAGTCTCATGGCGGCTCCGGCAAGCAGGCCCGAGCCGTGATCGACGGTCTGGAGGCCGACGTCGTCACCCTGGCGCTGGCTTATGACATTGACTCCATCGCCGCCCGCGGCCATTTCCTCGACCCCGATTGGCAGAAGCGGCTGCCCAATGCCAGCACGCCCTATGCCTCTACCATCGTCTTTCTGGTGCGCAAGGGCAACCCCAAGGGAATCAAGGACTGGAATGACCTGGTCCGCCCCGGGGTGTCGGTGATCACTCCCAACCCCAAGACCTCGGGCGGTGCCCGCTGGAACTATCTGGCTGCCTGGGGCTATGCCCTGCGCCAGCCGGGCGGCAATGCCGACAAGGCCCGTGACTTTGTCAAAAAACTCTACAAGAACGTGCCGGTGCTGGATTCCGGCGCCCGTGGCTCGACCACTACTTTTGTTGAGCGTGGCATCGGTGATGTGCTGATCGCCTGGGAAAATGAAGCCTTCCTTGCCGTCAAGGAGCTGGGCCCGGACAAGGTCGATATCGTGGTGCCATCGGTGAGCATTCTGGCGCAGCCGCCGGTGGCCGTGGTGGATCACAATGTCAAAAAGCATGGTACGACAGCGGTGGCCCAGGCTTATCTGCAATACCTCTACAGCCCCGAGGGTCAGGAAATTGCCGCGCAGAATTATTACCGGCCGACCGATCCGAAAGTTGCTGCCAGGTATGCCGATAAATTTCCCAAGCTGAAGTTGTTCACCATCGCCGATTTTGGTGGCTGGAGTGTTGCGCAGGCCAATCACTTTGCTGATGGCGGAACGTTTGACCAGATTTATCAGCCGGGCAAATAAGGCGAGGCGGGGGCTGACGACGCCCCGATTCTCCGCGACAGCATCAGGTGCCATTCGGCACGCGCAATAGTGAGGGAGACATCATGAGTATTGAAGCGGTCAATGTGCGTAACCAGTTTCGCGGCAAGATACGTGAAATCATCTTTGGGCCGGTGGTGTCGGAAGTGGATGTGGAAACGCCGTATGGCATTGTGACGTCGGTCATCACCACGCGTTCGGTGCGTGATCTCAATCTGGCGGTGGGTACTGAAGTGGTGGCGCTGGTGAAATCCACCGAAGTGGCGATTGCCATTCTTTGAGCAGGGGGAGTGATGTTGCACCGGATCGGTAAGACGATTGCTGTGGTTGTGTTGGCACTGGCAGGTGCCCGGGCGAATGCAGCTACGCTGCTGAACGTGTCCTACGATGTATCGCGCGAGTTCTACAAGGACTATGACGCGGCTTTCAGCAAGCACTGGCAGCAACAGGGCGGTGGTGATCTCACCATCAATCAGTCCCATGGCGGCTCCAGCAAACAGGCACGTTCCGTGGCCGACGGGCTTGAGGCTGACGTGGTCACGCTGAACCAGGCCAGTGACATTGATTTTCTTGCCGGCCATGGCCTCTTGCCGCTGGACTGGGACAAGGGCTTTGCCAACAGCAGCTCGCCATTCAGTTCCACGATTGTGTTCCTGGTGCGCAAGGGTAATCCCAAGGGGATCAGGGACTGGGGTGATCTGGTCAAGCCAGGCGTGCAGGTCATCATCCCCAATCCGAAAATTTCCGGCAATGGCCGCTACAGCTATCTGGCGGCCTGGATATATGCACTGAAGCAGCCGGGCGGCAACGACAAGAGCGCCCGTGATTTTGTCGGCAGCCTGTTTCACAACGTGCCGGTGCTGGATGCCGGTGGCCGTGCCGCCACCACGACCTTTGCCGAGCGCGGCATTGGCGATGTGCTGCTGACCTTTGAAAACGAGGTGTACCTGACCCAGAGGGAATTCGGTGCCGACAAGGTGGATATTGTTTATCCCTCGGTCAGCGTCGAGGCCGATCTGCCCGTGGCCGTGGTGAGCAAATATGCGCAGAAGCACGGCACGGCAACACTGGCGCAGGCGTATCTGGCGTGGCTGTATTCACCAGAGGCGCAGGATATTGCCGCGCATCATTACCTGCGTCCGCGTGACACGGCTGTCTTCAAGCGTAATGCAAGCCTGTTCAAGCCGATCACGCTTTACAGCGTCAAAGACGTGTTTGGTGGCTGGCAGCAGGCGCAGCACAGGCATTTTGATGACGGTGGCGTTTTCGACCAGCTATACCAGCCTGGCAAATAGGCAAAGGAGTGCAGTCATGAGTACGGTCGTCTTGCTGATACACCACCATGAGCTGGCGCGGAGCTTTGTGACCCATGTGCTGGAGCAGCAGGCTTATATCGTGCTCAGTGCCAACAATGGCGAAGAGGCCGTGGTGTTGCTGAACCGCGAACAGCCGCCGTTGGTGCCCGACGTGGTGGTGGTGGGTAACGATGATTTACGCGAGCTGCTGGCTTCATCCTGGCGCCGCCAGGTGCCGGAAAGCCAGCGGGTGCCGCTGGTGGTGCTGGGGGCCGTGGGTGCTGGCAACCTGCCGGCGCGCGTGATTGCCGTGGTGCCGCCAGAGCCTCGCCTGCTGTTGCTCAAGCTCAAGTCTTTGCTGCGCACCAACCCCTCGCGTGAAGAGGCCCTGGACCGCCAGGGCCTGCGACTGGACCCGGGGACCCAGGAGGCCCATGCGGGGCATCTGCGTCTTAACCTGACTCCCCTCAGTTTTCGCCTGCTGCACTTCCTGATGAAGAACCCGGGGCGGGTCTACAGCCGTGAGCAACTGCTGGATCATGTCTGGAAGGACCAGGGCTTTGTTGAGGAGCGTACGGTGGACGTGCATGTTTATCGCTTGCGCAACCAGCTGGACCGCTACGGTTTTGGACACTTGATCGAGGCCGTCCGCGGTAGTGGTTATCGCTTTGCCACCGAGGCTCCGCGCCAGGAAAAGCGGGATGGGGCCGGGCTGCGCTTTGCTTCGTGAGCACTCCATATATATCCATATGGAATAAGTAGTGATTTATTGATTATTTTTAATGTGATTCGGGCCCCGCTAGAGTGGCGCCAATTGTGACGGGGTAATTATGACAGTGTCATCGTGGCGCAAGCGTAGCGTACTACCGGGATTTGGGCTGACCCTGGGCTTTACCCTCTTTTACCTGAGCCTGCTGGTGCTCATTCCGTTGTCAGGCCTGTTCATCAAGAGCGCCACCCTGAGCTGGCCGCAGTTGCTTGACGAGATTTCCTCGCCGCGGGTGATGGCGTCCTACCGTCTCAGCTTCGGTGCCGCCCTGGTCGGTGCCCTTATCAACGCTGTCTTTGGTTTTCTCGTGGCCTGGGTGCTGGTGCGCTATCGCTTTCCGGGCAAGCGCATTGTCGATGCCCTGGTGGACCTGCCCTTTGCACTGCCTACCGCGGTTGCCGGTATCGCCCTCACCACTATCTATGCGCCAAACGGCTGGTTTGGCCAGGTGCTGGAGCCGCTGGGCATCAAGGTTGCCTTTACACCCTTGGGGGTGGCGGTGGCGCTGACCTTTATCGGCCTGCCCTTTGTGGTTCGCACGGTGCAGCCGGTGCTGGAAGACCTGGAACTGGAAGTGGAGGAGGCTGCCGCCAGCCTTGGTGCCAGCCGCTGGCGCACCTTTACCCGCGTCATCTTTCCGGCGGTGCTGCCGGCGCTGATCACGGGTTTTGCGCTGGCTTTTGCCCGTGCCGTTGGCGAGTACGGCTCGGTGATTTTTATCGCCGGCAATATGCCCATGATCTCGGAAATCACCCCCCTGCTCATCATCACCAAGCTGGAGCAGTACGACTATGCGGGCGCCACCGCCATTGGCGCCACCATGCTGGTGATCTCCTTTGTTTTCCTGCTGGCCATCAATGCCCTTCAGGCATGGACCCAGCGCCGCCACCAGGCCGCCGTGTAAGGATTTCACCATGTCATCGCCTGTTTCTCATGTTCCGGGTTCGCGCCAGCGCAGTCGTGCCGTGACCGAGCCGCTATGGATTCGCGTCGTGCTGATCAGTACGGCGCTGCTGTTTCTGGCGGTCTTCCTGTTTGTGCCGCTGGCGGCGGTTTTTACCGAAGCGTTGCGCAAGGGTTTTGGGGTTTACTGGGATGCTCTGGTGGACCCTGATGCCATCTCGGCCATTCACCTGACCCTGATTGCGGCGGCCGTATCGGTTCCCTTCAATCTGGTATTTGGTGTGGCGGCAGCCTGGGCGATTGCCAAGTTCGATTTCCGTGGCAAGCAGGTGCTGACCACGCTGATCGACCTGCCGTTTGCGGTGTCACCCGTCATCGCCGGTCTGGTCTATGTGTTGCTGTTTGGCGCGCAGGGCTTCTTTGGTGAGTGGCTGTCGGATCACGACATCAAGATTCTCTTTGCGGTGCCCGGCATTGTACTGGCGACCGTATTCGTGACCTTTCCCTTTGTGGCGCGTGAGCTGATTCCGCTCATGCAGGCGCAGGGTACCGAGGAGGAAGAGGCAGCCATCACGCTTGGGGCATCCGGTTTTGTCACCTTCTGGCGCGTGACCCTGCCCAATATCAAGTGGGGCATCCTCTATGGCGTCATTCTCTGCAATGCCCGCGCGATGGGCGAGTTTGGCGCGGTCTCGGTGGTCTCCGGCCATATTCGCGGGCTGACCAACACCATGCCCTTGCATGTCGAGATTCTCTACAACGAATACAACTTCGCGGCAGCCTTTGCCGTGGCTTCGCTGCTGGCGCTGCTGGCCCTGGTCACGCTGGTGCTCAAAACCTTTGTCGAATGGCGCCTGGGCAATGAGTTGAAGGCGCTGAAAACCGGTTATCAAGAATCGGGTCCGGCGACAGCGCCGGCCCAGTGAGAGCACATCATGAGCATTGCCATCCGCAATATTGAAAAGCACTTCGGCAACTTTACGGCCCTCAACAAGGTCAACCTTGATATCGCCAACGGCGAACTGGTGGCCCTGCTCGGTCCCTCCGGCTGCGGCAAGACCACCTTGCTGCGCATCATCGCCGGGCTGGAAACGCCGGACGCCGGCAGCATTGTCATTCATGGCGAAGACGCTACGGCCCGCCATGTGCGCGAGCGTCATGTCGGCTTTGTGTTCCAGCATTACGCCCTGTTTCGCCACATGACCGTGTTTGAAAACGTGGCCTTTGGCCTGCGCGTGCGGCCCCGGGCAGAACGCCCGAGCGAGGCCAAAATCCGGGAGAAGGTCAATGACCTGCTCCAGCTGGTGCAGCTCGACTGGCTGGCCCAGCGCTACCCCAGCCAGCTTTCCGGCGGGCAGCGCCAGCGCATTGCGCTGGCGCGTGCGCTGGCGGTGGAGCCGCGCCTGCTGCTGCTCGACGAGCCCTTTGGTGCGCTCGACGCCAAGGTCCGCAAGGACCTGCGCCGCTGGTTGCGCCGGCTGCATGACGACATGCACATCACCTCCGTATTCGTGACACATGACCAGGAGGAGGCGCTGGAAGTGGCCGATCGGATTGTTGTGCTGAACAAGGGTGGCATCGAGCAGGTGGGGACCCCGGACGAGGTCTACCAGTCCCCGGCGACCCCCTTTGTCTATGAGTTCCTGGGCAATGTGAACCTCTTTCACAGCCGGGTGCAGGACGGCTGGGCGGAAGTGGGTGGCTCCCGGGTCGCCACCCCTGACCTGGCAGGGCAGGAGGCGCCGGCGGTGGCCTATGTGCGCCCGCACGACATTGAGCTGGCCCGGCTGCCCTCCAAGGGAGCCCTGACGGCCGAGGTGACCGAGGTCCGCGCCATTGGCCCGCTGGTCCGCCTGGAGCTGCAGCACGGGGCCGAGCAGGTCGAGGTGGAGCTGTCGCGGGAACGTTATCAGGAGGACCGTTTCGCGGTTGGCGAGACCATTTGGTTCCGGCCCCGCCACCTGAAAGTTTTTATCCGCCCGGAAGTGGCCCAGCCTGCTGACAGTTACGCCATCTGAGACCCGCCAACCCTGCCTGCCGGCAGTCTTGTCCGACAGGCAGGGCTTTCGTCCCGATAAATGGATGGGCGGTGCACCGAAAAGTACCTACCCCCTTTTCAGAGTTTGAGTGACGTATCAGAAAAACCGGCTAAGCCCTTGTTGTGGCTACCTTCGAAGACTTGTCATCCACGCTGCCCTGCTGTAGCGTGTCCTGTAAATCTGTGTTAAAAGTGTAGGCGTTTGTCGGTCGGCCTCTGCAGGTTCTGCCGGCATGCCGCGTTCCGGATTATTCCTCTTCTTTAACGAAGCAGGCCCAAAAAGCCTCAGACCAAGAAGGCTGCTCCAATGGATGACAATTTTGACGGTATGAAGGTCATGGTAATCGACGACTCGAAGACGATTCGTCGTACCGCAGAGACCTTGTTGCAGAAGGCCGGCTGCACCGTTATCACCGCCACTGACGGCTTCGACGCCCTGGCCAAGATTGCCGATACCAATCCGGACATCATCTTTGTTGACATCATGATGCCGCGACTGGATGGCTACCAGACCTGTGCCCTGATCAAGAACAATTCGGCGTTCAAGGCAACGCCCGTCATTATGCTGTCTTCCAAGGATGGCCTGTTTGACAAGGCCAAGGGCCGTATCGTGGGGTCGGACGAGTACCTCACCAAGCCCTTCAGCAAGGAAGAGTTGCTTGGCGCCATCCGCCAGCATGTGCATGTAAAGGCCTGACGACGACGATCGGCCCGTTTAGTGTTTGGGGTAGCTTATGGCTCGCATTCTTATTGTTGATGACTCTCCGACGGAGACTTACCGCTTTCGCGAAATCCTCGAGCGCAACGGCCATGCCGTGCTTGAGGCCACCAACGGCGCTGATGGCGTGGCCAAGGCCCGCACCGAGCTGCCCGATCTGGTACTGATGGACGTGGTCATGCCTGGCCTGAATGGCTTTCAAGCCACTCGCCAGCTCACCAAGGGTGAAGACACAGCACATATTCCGGTGGTCATTGTGACTACCAAAGACCAGGAAACTGACCGGGTGTGGGGCAAGCGTCAGGGGGCTCGTGACTACCTGACCAAGCCCGTTGATGAAGCCCATCTTCTGCAAACGATTGCCTCCCTGATTCCTGGCAAGTAAGGCACCATGGCAGCAAAAGGCTTCATCAAGCTCCTCGAAATTGCCGAACGCTCCAGGCAGCGTACGCTCGGTCTGGCCACTGCCGGTCAGGCCGCCGAATTCTGGAGCGGTGTAGGTTTTACGCTGGGCGGGCAGTATTTTGTGGCGCCCATGGGTGAGGTGGCTGAAGTGCTGGCCGTGCCGCGTTATACCTCGGTACCCGGGGTCAAGAACTGGATGAAAGGGCTGGCCAATGTGCGTGGCCGCCTGCTGCCGATCATGGACCTGCTGAGCTTTCTGAACCGGCCCTCGGCCCTTCATGATCACCGGCGGCGCCTGATTGTGGTTGACCAGGGTGATATTTTCAGCGGTCTGGTGGTGGACGAGGTGCTTGGTATGCAGCACTTTTCGGTCAATGACTATCAGGCCCAGGGGCTGGGGCTGCCCGAGCTTGAGCCTTATCTGCAGGGTGGTTTTCAGCGTGACGGCCGGCTCTGGAGTGTCTTCCTGGTGAGTCGTCTGGTGGAAGATCCGCAGTTTTTGCAGGCAGCCGCCACGGCCTGAGGGCACGAGGGGCTGTCTGTTTTCAGCAAGTGGTTTGGTGTGCCAGGAATGTTTCGTCTGCCGGTCTTGCGTGCAAGCGTGAGGCGGGCGGGTGCCGCTGCCGTCCTGATCCATGCGGGCGGTGGTGTACATAATAAAGGGGTTCGGCGGGCGCAGGCCCGACCGGTGTAACAATCAGAACAAGTATGCAGAAGGGTCGCGCGGAGGCCTTATGAGTCCGGTGCAGCAAAAATGGCGCGAAAAGCTGCCTAATGTTGAATTCAAGAAGGTCTTTTCTCGCGATGCCATGGGCGGGCTGATCAGCTCGCTTCGTGCGTCGGTGAGTCAGAGCCCTGAAGCTGCGCGTTATTTTCTGGTGATCATTATCGCCATTGCCGTGGCGGTCGGTTCCTTTCTGGCGGTGGGTATCCGTGGCTTGCATGCGGCCGAGATGATCCAGCACTCGTCAGAGTTGCGTGTGCTGTCGCAGAAGATTGCGAAAAACGCGTCGGAAGCTGCTGACGGTAATGAACAGGCCTATGCCAGTCTTGAGGCAGCCCGTGACGAGTTCAACAGTCGCTGGAAGGAGCTGAAGAGTCTGCGTGGCCACACCGGCGACGAAGACATGCAGGGTGTGGACAAGACCTGGAAGCAGGTGTCTGACGACTCGCAGATCGTGCTTTCCGGCGAACAGGCGGTGCTTGATCTCCACGGTCTTGCCGCTGACCTCTCCGAGCGTGTTCCTGATCTGCAGGCCGAGTATGACTCGGTCGTTGACGAGATGGTCAAGTCTGGCGCACCCGCCTCTCAGGTAGCCATTGCCAAGCAGCAGTCGGTGCTTTCCGAGCGTATTCTGCGTTCGGTCAACAAGGTGCTGCAAGGCGGTACCGATGCGGTGACATCGGCCGACAGCTTCGGCTCTGACGCCGCCCAGTTCGGTCGTGTGCTCAAGGGCATGCTGGAAGGCGATGCTGCCTTGGGCGTGCAGAAGGTAACCGATCCGCAAGCGGTTGATGCCCTCAACGAAATTTCCGGCATTTTCGAGAAGTCGGTCAACAAGTCGGCCAACAAGATTCTCGAAACCTCTCCGGAACTGTTCCAGGTTCGCGAAGCGTCTGACCATATCTTCAAAGAATCCCAGCACATGCTGGAAGTGACCACCACGCTGGCCACACACATCAGTGACCAGGCCGGTTCGGTTCTGCTGTCGCTCGTTGGTGGCGGTGCGCTGGTGGTGATGGTGCTCTTCATTATCCTGCTGGTACGCCTGCGTGCGCAGGAAGACAGCCGTCGTGCCATGGCTGATCGTCAGGCTGAAATGGTTCGCGCCGAGCAGGTGGAATCAGAAAACCAGCGTAACCAGACCGCCATTTTGCGTCTGCTTGATGAACTGGGCGACCTCGCTGACGGTGACCTTACCGTGCAGGCCACGGTGACCGAGGACTTCACGGGCGCCATCGCTGACTCCATCAACTACTCCATTGACCAGCTGCGTGGCCTCGTCACCACGATTAACCAGACTGCTGTGCAGGTGTCTGCCGCTGCCCAGGAAACGCAGTCCACCGCCATGCATCTCGCTGAAGCGTCCGAGCATCAGGCACAGGAAATTGCCGGCGCCTCCGCCGCCGTGAATGAAATGGCGGTGTCGATTGACCAGGTGTCTGCCAACGCATCGGAATCCGCCGCGGTGGCCGAGCGCTCGGTGGCTATCGCCCACAAGGGCGCCGAAGTGGTGCAGAACACCATCTCGGGCATGGACACGATTCGTGAGCAGATTCAGGAAACCTCAAAGCGTATCAAGCGCCTTGGTGAATCCTCTCAGGAAATCGGTGACATCGTGTCGCTGATTAACGACATTGCCGACCAGACCAACATTCTGGCTTTGAATGCTGCCATTCAGGCGTCCATGGCCGGTGAAGCCGGCCGCGGCTTCGCGGTGGTGGCCGACGAAGTGCAACGCCTCGCTGAACGTTCCGCGGCGGCAACGAAGCAGATCGAACAGCTGGTGAAAACGATTCAAACCGACACCAACGAAGCCGTGATCTCGATGGAGCAAACCACGTCGGAAGTGGTACGCGGAGCCCGCCTGGCACAGGACGCCGGTGTGGCCCTGGAAGAAATTGAAACGGTGTCGAGAAACCTCGCTGACCTCATTCAGAACATCTCGAATGCCGCCCGTCAGCAGGCGGCTTCGGCGGGCCATATTTCCAATACCATGAACGTGATTCAAGAGATCACCTCGCAGACCACAGCCGGTACAATCGCTACGGCACGGTCGATTGGTAATCTTGCGGAAATGGCTAACGAACTGCGTCACTCAGTGGCAGGCTTCAAGCTGCCTGAGCACGTATAAGGCTTTTGGCCTGTGAGAGGCGGGCATGTTCAGGACAACTGTCGTGGCTACCGACCGCTGGGGGATGAAGGCGCTGCCACCCATCTCGGACGAACAATTCGAGTTGTGGCAGACGCTCATTGAAGCACGCACCGGGATGACGGTCGGCCCCACCCGCCGCTCTTTTCTGGAGACTAATCTCGCCATTCGCATGCGCGAGATTGGCCTCTCCGATTACGAAGCCTACTACGAACAACTGATGGCGGGCCCGGTCGCCGAGCGTGAATGGGCCATTCTGGTTGATCGCCTCGCGGTTCAGGAAACCTCTTTCTTTCGTCACCCCAGCTCTTTTGCCCTGGTGCGCAGCTATCTGGCCGAGCGCCTGCTCAACAAAGAGCGGCAGATCAAGAGCCTGCACCTGTGGAGCGTGGGCTGCTCGACGGGAGAGGAGCCGTATTCGCTGGCCATGCAGCTTGATGCACAGTTGCAGGAGATCAGGCGCAGCGATGTTTATTTTGGTGTTACCGCCACGGATATCAGCCTGCCGACCCTGGCCCGCGCCCGGGTTGGCCGTTATGGCGAGCGCCGCCTGCACAATGTGCCGGTAGCCTGGAAGGAGCGCTATTTCCAGGCGGTACCCGAGCATCCTCGCGAGTTGCAGGTGACGGATGCCGTGAAGAAGAAGGTGGCCTTTGTGCAGCTCAACATCATGGAGCTGGATCGGGCGCCTTTGTCGGATATGGATGTGATTTTTTGCCAGAATGTGCTGATTTACTTCCGGCGTTTTCGTAAACGCGACATTCTGGCCAATCTGGCCGCCCGGCTTGCGCCCGGCGGATTATTGGTGTTGGGCGTGGGCGAGGCAGCGGATTGGACGCATCCGGCGCTGAGTCGTGTTGATTACCCGGATACGCTGGCGTTTCGCCGCAAGAATTAGTTGTTCAAGAGCCCGGTTGATATCAGGATGATTTTTCGCCGGAAACGCTGTAGCTGAATAAAAACCCCCACGGGGATAAAGATGGGCGAGAATCACAGTTTTCTGGCGCTTGACTGGGTCAAGGGCGAGATTGAAGAAACCCTGAAGCAGGCGCGTCAGGCGCTGGAAGCTCATGTCGAGAATCCGGAAGATGCCACGCGCATGCGTTTTTGCCTGGCCTATCTGCATCAGGTCTACGGCACCCTGCACATGGTGGAATTCTACGGCGCCGCCCTGCTTGCCGAAGAAATGGAAAAGCTGTGCCAGGCATTAGTCAGTGGCAAGGTCGCCCGTATAGAAGACGGGCAGGAAGTGCTGATGCGGGCCATTCTCCAGGTCCCGCCCTATCTTGAACGTGTCAAGGCCAGCCGCCGTGATCTGCCGGTGGTGCTGCTGCCCCTGTTGAATGATTTGCGTGCCGTGCGCGGCGAGCCCCTGCTGTCTGAAACGGCCCTGTTTTCTCCTGATCTTTCTGCCGGTGAGCGTGCGCCCATCCAGATTGCCGGCCCGGCCGCTGATCCGGCGCTGCTGAAAAAAATCCGCCAGATGTACCAGCTTGCCCTGCTTGGCATTATTCGCCAGGACAAGGTGCCGCAAAACCTTGCCTATATGGAGCAAGTCTTTTCGCGACTGGAAAAAAGCGCGGGTGCCTCGCCCATGCGCGAACTCTGGCAGGTTGCCGGGGCGCTGATTGAAGGCATGACCGAGCGCAGCATTGATACCGGGACCTCGGTAAAGATGCTGCTCGGGCATGTGGATCGCCAGCTCCGTACTGTGGGGGCAGACGCCGAACAGCGGCCGCCCACGGAGCTGATGAAGAACCTGCTCTATTACGTGGCCAAGAGTTCGGGGCAAACGGCCCGTCTGCGGGCGGTCAAGGATCTTTACCGGCTGGATGATGCCCTGCCAACCGACAGCCTGGTAAACGAAGAGCGTGCCCGCATGGCGGGGCCGGATCGCGAAGCGATCAAGTCCGTGGTCGATGCGCTCTGCGATGAACTGGCGCGGGTGAAGGACGGCCTTGATATTTTTGTGCGCAGCTCTGAGCGCAAGCTGAGTGATCTCGGTGTACTGGTACCCATTCTCAAGCAGGTGGCTGATACGGTTGCCATGCTGGGCCTCGGGCAGCCACGCCGTATCCTGCAAGAACAGATTGAAGCCATCGACAATATTACGGCCTCGGGTGAACTGCCCAAGGATGGTCGCCTGCTCGACGTGGCTGGTGCCCTGCTGTATGTGGAGGCTACACTGAATGGCATGGTTGCCGACAAGACAGTTGGTAACCGTGATGCCGGTGAGGTGATTGATCTCTCCGGGCAGAAGCAGTTGTCTGATGCGCAGGGCGCCGTGCTGCGCGAGTCGCGCGGTGCGCTGGAGCGCTCCAAGGATGCCGTTATCGAGTTTATTGCCTCGCAATGGAACCCGGTGCACCTGGAGGCCATTCCCGAACAGATCAACACGGTACGCGGTGGCCTCACCATTCTTGATTTGCCTCGCCCTGCCGAGCTGCTGGGGCGTGCCAGCCAGTACATCAACGAACGTCTGCTCAAGGAGCAGTATCGCCCCGACTGGCCCGAGATGGATACGCTGGCCGACATCATTACGTCAGTGGAATATTACCTTGAGCGCGTGGCCAACGATGGCCAGGGTGGTGAAGCGGTGCTCGACATCGCCGAAGCCGGCCTCAACAAGCTGGGCTATGGCCGTGGTGGTGCGCCGGTAGCGCCTGCACCGGAGCCCGAGCGTGATTCCGACCTGGGCGAGTGGGATGAAGCACAAGCTGCAGGCTTTGAGCGCGACCTGGATGAGCCTGAACCGGTGCAGGACCTGCACGTGGAAACCCGCGAAGACGAGGTGATTGCACCCCGCTCGCTGGAAGATGAATTCGACAGTCTTTTTGACGAGCCGCTGAGCAAGGTGGGGGTAGAGCCCGCGACAGCCGCGCCACACGTTTCTGCCCCCCAAGACCTGGCTTCGTTGGCTGACGACCACATGAGTCTGGATGACATCGAGCTGGATGATTTCATGCAAGCTCCCGGTGCACCGGAGTCTGTGCCGACACAGACCTACCTGCCGGTGGTCCCGGCGGCGACGCTAGCCCCGGAAAATTTTGACGAGCTGAGTCTGGATGAGTTTGCAGACCTCGATGCCACCTTGGGCCATGCGCCGCATCCCGGTACGACCGAGCCTGCGGCGGCGGTGCCAGCAGCAACGCACGGTGAGACGGCAGGGCATGTTGATGAACTCAGCCTGGATGAGCTGGGTGACCTGGACACAACCCTGGGCTATGCGCCGCCGCCTGTTGCGGCAGAGCCCGTCATGCCTGCAGCGGCGACATCAATCAGCGATGCCGCCACACATTTTGATGAGCTGAGCCTCGATGATTTTGCGGATCTCGACGCAACAATGCTGAGCCATGCGCCGGCGCCAGCCGCCGCGTCTGCGGCAAAGCCCGCTCCCGAGCCTGATTTTGACGCGCTTGAGCTGGACAACCTTGGCCTGGATGATCACACGCTGCCGCAGGGGAAGGTGGCCGCTGACGATCAGGGTACCTCCTCGCTGGATGATGAGTTCTCGCTCGATGATTTTGGTCTGGATAGTCATGGCACTGAAGGTCATGACGCACCAGGTCACGGCGCAGCGCACAATGCTCCCGTCCCGGAGACCGCGCATCAAGCGGCGGAGCCGCTTGCCGAGCCATTTTTTGATGAGCCACTGGATGACGCGCTCGATACCGAGCTGGTCCTGGAAGACTTTACGCTGGACCCGGTGACGCCGTCTGCCGACCTGACCGTGCCTTCGCAACCGGCCATAAGCCTGCCCGAGCATGATCTGCACGCTGAGACAACGATAGCGCACGTTGCTGACGATGATTTTGATCTGGATGCCTTTACGCTGGACTCGGCACCTGGAGAAACCGTGGCAGTGGCTGAGGCCGCTCCGGTGGAGCCCGAGCCAGTCGCGGTGCCCGAGCCGCTTGCTGCAGCACCTGTTCCCGCCCCGGCAGAGCCGCCGAAGAAGCCTCTGCTGCCTGTTCTGGTCAGCATGCCGGAAGATGATTACACGTTTGACGACGAAGAAATCCGTGACATCTTCGTTGAGGAAGCCGAAGAGGTTCTTGAAACCATCAATGAACATTTTCCGCGCTGGGCGGCGAAATTTGACGACACCGAGGCGCTGCTGGAGTTCCGTCGCGGCTTCCATACGCTTAAGGGCTCGGGACGCATGGTCGGTGCCAAGGTGGTGGGCGAGCTTGCCTGGTCCATCGAGAACATGCTCAACAAGGTGCGTGACAAGATTCTTGCGCCTAACCAGTCAATGGTAAACCTGATTTCCGAATGCCTGGTGGTGCTGCCGGATCTGGTTCAGCACTTCCACGCCCGCAAGCCGCCGCACATCAATACCAGCGCGCTGATGGCAACGGCCGAGGCGTTGTCGCGCGGTGAGGTCGTGTCCAGCGTCGATGTGGCGCGTGCAGCAGAAGAGGCACATGGCAGCCACGCTGTCGAGGCCCCGGCTGAAGAGGCGGAGCCTGAGCACGATGCTGGTGATTTTGATGCGCTGGCCGCGAGCCTTGCGCCGGCCCCCGCGGCGGACACCGTTGTTGCCGAGTTGCCGGTAGACGCGTTTGCTGCAGAGCCCGAGCCGCTCGACGTCGAGTTGCCGGCAGAAGATACCTCGCTGTCTCACCTTGATGAAGCCGCAACACCTGCCACGGCAGATGTTGACCCGGTGCTGCTGGAGATTTTTACCAGCGAGGCCGAAGCGCACCTGGAAGAAATCCAGACTTTCCTGAACGGTATTGAAGCCTTCCGCAGCAGTGCGCCCGTCAGTGATCAGGTATTACGCTCGCTGCATACGCTCAAGGGTTCTGCCGGCATGGCCGGTATTGCCCCGGTGGCCGATGTGGCTGCACCCATGGAGCACTTCTTCAAGGATTTGCGTAATCAGGGTATTCCTGCCCAGCGCGATCATCTTGCTGCCCTGCAGGAAGCACACGATGTGATTCGTGCCAGCATTGACGACCTGCTTGCTGGCGGTGCCGGCCGTGTGGGTGGCAGTGCCGCGCTGATTGCCCGCATCCGCGTGCTGGATCAGGAGCGCCTGACCCTGCTGGAAAAAACCGAACGCCAGAACCTGGGCATGGAAGACAGCGGCAACTGGACAGAAGCCGTCACCGCTGCCACCGCCGGCCGTGTTGCCAGCTTTATGGCACTGGGCCTAGATCACGTGCTTGATGCCTCCTGGGAGCTCGACAACTGGCTGCAGGGCATGGAGCGTGAAACCATCCTGCATACTTTGCGTGAGGAGCTGCTGCGGCTGGGCCCGGCAGCACGCCGTGCTGATCTTGAGCCCCTGGCGCTGATCACCGAGCGCCTTGCCAGCCTGTATGCCCGTCTTGCCGCGCACACGCTGGCGCTGGACCCGTACCTGGTCAACGATCTGTGTGCGGCGCATGATGAAATCATCAATATTTTTGACACGCTGGCCGCCAGTCAGACGGTGGAGCCGAATCCGCGTGTGCTTGACACCCTGCTGGACTGGCTGGAAACCCCGGCAAGCCCTTCGGTCGACACACCGATAGTGCCTGATGATGAGCCGCAGGCGGCAAGCTTTGCCAGTGAGGTGCCGAGGCAGGGTCTGGCCGAGTCCATGAATGATGGTGTCGGCATTGATGTCGGCACAGGTGGTGGCCTTGCCGATGTGCAGGATGAGCCGCTGGATCCGGAACTGCTGGAAATATTCCTTGAAGAGGCTGAAGAGGTTCTTGAGGCGGCCGACGGTGAGTTAAGCGCATGGCGTGCAAATCCTGCAAACAAGACGCCACTGGGCGCGCTGCAACGGCAGCTGCATACCCTCAAGGGCGGCGCCCGTCTGGCCGAGATCAAGGGCCTGGGTGATCTCGCGCATGAGCTGGAATTCCTCTACGAGGGCCTGGTTGATGATCGCTACCAGAGCAGCCCTGAGCTGGTTGATCTGGTGCAGCGCTGCCATGACCGTCTGGCGGACATGGTCACAGCACTGCGTGAGTCAGGGCGCTGTGAAGGTGCGCCTGATCTGCTTGCCGCCATCACCAACTTCCGTCGTCATGCGGGCACGCTCGGTGAGCTGGATGATGAGCCGGCAGCTCATGAACCGGCTGCGGATTTCACACCGGCGCCGGCACGCCCGGACGAGGGCTATGTCTCTACGCACTTTGATCAGCCGCTGGTGTCCGAGGCCATCATCCTCGATGCACCTGCCGAGCCGGAATATGAGGAGCATATTCCCTGGGATCAGGAGCCGGTGTCGCGCAACGCCGAACCTGCGATGGACGCTGAAGACGTCATGCAGGACGATATGGGTGACGAGCTGGAATATATTGATGCCGATCCGGCCGGGTCGAATGAACTGGGCGAAACACCGTCTCTCGAAGCTGATGATCATGGCGTCACCAGCCATGAAGCCGGCGCTGAAGCCGCGCCCGTAGCTGATCTCGAAAGCCATGCCGATACGGGCCATGGGCTTGAGGTTGGTGAGGCAGAAAATACCGAGGCGCTGTTCGCGGAGTTTTTCCCGGACGTGCAGCCTGAGCCGGCCCCCGTTGCTGCGCCTGTGCCTGCTGCAGTGCCAGCGGCCCCCGTGTATGCCGCCCAGCACACCGACGTTGACCCCGAGTTGCTGGAGATTTTTCTCGAAGAGGCTGGCGAGCTGGTTGATTCGACCAGTGAGCAGTTGGGGCAATGGCTGAGCGATACCAATAACACCTTGCCGGTGCAGGAGTTGCAGCGCGGACTGCATACCCTCAAGGGTGGCGCGCGCATGGCGGAAATTACCGCCCTGGGTGATCTGGCGCACCAGATGGAAGACTTGTATGAAGGTCTGTGCGACGGCCGCTTCAGCGTTACACCGCCGCTGTTGCAGCTCCTGCATCGCTGCCACGATCGGCTTGCTGTGGCCGTCGAGGTGCTCAACAAGGGACAGGCCTGCCCGGAAACGGCGGACCTGGTCACGCAGCTGCGCAGCTATATTGCCGACCCGCATAATTTCCAGGACGTCCCGCCGACCGTCAATCTCACCCCGCACGAGCCGGCCCCGCTTGAGGAGCCGGTTGTTGAGCACGTACCTGTGGTACCCGCTGAGCCAATGGCACCACGTGCCATTGAAGCGGCCGAGGTGCCTGAGCAGGTCGATGCCGATATTCTGGAAATCTTCTTTGAAGAGTCTGATGAGCTGAGCGAGGGCATTGAGCGCTCCATTGCGGACTGGCTGGCTGATCATGCCAACCCGGAGCCCATGGAGTCGTTGCTGCGTCATCTGCACACGCTCAAGGGTGGTGCACGTCTGGCGGGCCTCAAGGACCTGGGTAATCTCGCCCATGACTTTGAATCAGACCTGGTCAGTATCCAGCAGGGTAGTCGCGTTGCTGACAACGCTTTCTTCAATGGTCTGCATGGTCGTCTCGAAGGCATTCTTGGCCTGCTGACATCCATTCGCGAGCAGGCGCTCGGTATCGTGCCCGCGCCGGCCGCGGCAGTTGCCCAGCCAGAGGCCATGTCGGCTACTGCTCCTGCTGCCGGTGAGGCCTCTGCGCCGCTGCCGACCGTGCTGCCTGCTCAGCAGACGCCGTCACTGGCCTCGTTGATGGAAACCGCGCCACAGAATCTGGTGAGCGGTGAGCGTGCGGTGCCGCCGCCGATGTCAGGCAGTTTCAAGAACCTGCAGGTGAATCGTGGCCCGCAGGAAATGATCCGCGTGCCTTCGGACTTGCTGGAAAAGCTGGTCAACCTTGCCGGCGAAACCTCGATCACCCGTTCCCGCGTGGAAATGGGCGTGCACGGGTTTGCCCAGACCGTGGAAGAAATGGGTGCCACCATCCAGCGTCTGGCTGACCAGTTGCGTCGCATGGATTCGGAAATGGAAACCCAGATCATTTCCCGTCACAACGAAGAGGCCGGTGCCAAATACGAAGAGTTCGACCCGCTGGAAATGGACCAATACTCGTCCCTTAACCAGCTCTCCAAAGCACTCTCCGAATCTGCGTCCGACTTGCTCGACCTCAAGTCCACGCTAATAGACAAGGCGCGTGATACCGAAACGTTGCTCCTGCAACAGTCGCGCATCAATACCGAGTTGCAGGAAGGCCTGATGCGCTCGCGCATGGTGCCGTTCTCGCGCCTGGTGCCGCGTCTCAAGCGCATTGTGCGCCAGACCGGTCAGGAGGTTGGCAAGCCAGCCGATCTTGATGTGATCAATGCCGAAGGCGAAATGGACCGTACGCTGCTTGAGCGTGTAGTGGCGCCGCTGGAGCATATGCTGCGTAATGCCGTTGACCACGGTATCGAAAAGCCCGAGGGCCGTGCGGCGGCAGGCAAGCCTGCGCAGGGCAAGGTCAGCCTGACGCTGGCTCGTGAAGGTGGTGAAGTGGTGCTGACCCTGGCCGATGACGGCGCGGGGATTAATATTGCTGCCGTGCGGCGCAAGGCTATCGAGCGCGGGCTGATTGCGGCCGATAGCGATATCGGCGATGCCGAAGTCATCCAGTTCATTTTCCACGCTGGTTTCTCCACCGCAGAAAAAGTTACCCAGATTTCCGGCCGTGGTGTGGGCATGGATGTGGTGCAGTCCGAAATCAAGCAGATGGGCGGGGTCGTTTCGATCTCATCCAATCCGGGCCAGGGCACTGTATTCACGATTCGCCTGCCATTTACGGTGGCCGTGAACCGCGCGTTGATGGTGCGCATTGGTGAAGATGTTTACGCCATTCCCCTGTCACAGATCGAAGGTATCGTGCGTGCCAGCCCCTACGAGCTGGAGGCCTACTATGCGCCGGGTGCTCCGCTGTTTGAGTACGCCAGCGTGGCTTATCGCCTCAGCTACCTGGGCGAGTTTGTGCACGGTGTGAAGTCACCCAATCTGCTCGGCCATGTGCTGCCGTTGCCAGTCCTGCTGGTGCGTGGCGGCGAGCAGCGTGTGGCCATCCAGGTGGACCAGCTGATCGGCTCGCGCGAAATTGTCGTGAAGTCGGTGGGCATGCAGCTGTCGTCAGTGGCTGGTATCTCTGGTGCCACCATCCTGGGTGACGGCTCTGTGGTTATCATTCTTGAACGTCTGGACGATGCGGCGCTGGGTGCCAGCGATCT
>Ga0206917_1072_pt1 | contig 28193 bp, 17 predicted proteins | sample Alteio_BWOrgHeat_68_FD_152931 | JGI IMG/M metagenome (GOLD analysis project Ga0206917, IMG submission 152931) | Enriched cells from forest soil in Barre Woods Harvard Forest LTER site, Petersham, Massachusetts, United States -... | ecosystem: Environmental > Terrestrial > Soil > Temperate forest >...
ACAAAATATCTAAAAGCCCATTATCATTTTGAGGCCACTCCGGAATGGGCAGATCATATTATGAAATCGTCGGTGAGATTTAATTCTGGAGGCTCGGCTTCTTTTGTTTCCAGCACGGGTCTTGTTATTACGAACCATCACGTTGGGGCTGATATGTTGGCGAAAATCTCTAGCCCCCAACACAATTTTTATGAAGAAGGTTTTTATGCACGAGACCTTTCTCAAGAAGTAAAATCACCTGATCTAGAACTAAATCAACTCATCTCTATAGAAGACGTTACCGACCGCGTGAAGGCCGTCGTAAAACCGGGTATGGATTCAGCGAAGGCTTTCGAAGCCAGGCGTGCCGTCATTGCGGATATTAAAACAGAATCTCTCAAAAAAACAGGCCTTCGTAGTGATGTCATCACCCTCTACAATGGGGGTTTATACCAGCTCTATCGTTTCAAGAAATATACCGATGTCCGTTTGGTTTTTGCCCCTGAATTTAAAGTGGCTTTCTTCGGTGGGGACCCCGACAACTTTGAATACCCAAGATATGATTTAGATATTTGCATCTTCAGAGTTTATGAAAATGGAAAGCCTGCAAAGATCGATAATTTTTTGGGATGGTCTGTGAAGGGGACTCATGAAAATGATCTCGTCTTTGTCTCTGGCAATCCAGGGAATACGAGTCGAATGTTTACAGTAGAGGCTCTTAAATTTGCGAGGGATTATAGACTTCCCTTGGCCATGGAGCGCCTGTATCGCACAGAGATTGCTCTTCAACAATTCATGGATAAGAGCGATGAATCAGCAAGGCGGGCCCAAGAAGATTTCTTCTCCGTTCAAAATGGTCGAAAGGGGAATCTAGGGAGACTTCAGGGGATTCAAGATCCAGCATTTTTTAAGGTCAAAGAAGAAAGTGAAAAGACTCTTAGAGAACGAATCTCAAAGAATTCTAATCTAAAAAAAGATCTGAATGCTTGGACAAAAATCTCCAACGCTCAAAAAGAATTTAAAAAAATCTATTTAGAATACTTCTTGCTCGAAAAAAACTGGGGCCTTAACTCTCGACTTTTTGCCATCGCTCGCACATTGGTGAGGATGGCGGCCGAAGATAAAAAGCCAAATAACCAGAGGCTTGAAGAATTTCGTGATTCAGACCGAGAATCCCTCAAGCAAGCTCTTTTTTCTGTGGCGCCAATTTATAGTGACTTAGAAATTGCAGAACTCAGCGACGCTCTTTCTTTTTATCAAGAAAAGCTTGGCGGTGATAATCCGCTCTTTGAAAAAATTCTCGATGGGAAAAGTGTGGTAGAAAGAGCTTCTGCCCTTGTCACTAGTTCTAAACTTTCCGATGTAAAGATCCGTAAAGAAATTGCAAATGGTGGAATGGCTGCAGTTAATTCAAGTACAGACCCTATGATAAAGCTTGCATTGCTTGTGGACGGACCTTCCAGGCGAGTCCGAAAGAATTACGAAGACAAAGTCGATAGCGTGAGCCAAGAGGCGTACGGACAAATTGCCAACGCCAAATTTATTTTAGATGGCACAAACGATTACCCCGACGCCACATTTTCGTTGAGATTGGCCTTTGGGCCAGTGAAGGGTTATGAAGAAGAGGGTAAAGAAATTCCAGCGATGACGACAATCGGCGGAGCCTTTCAAAGAGAAAAAGAACATGGGGCTAGGGATCCATTTAAACTTCCTGACAATTGGCATACCCATCGGGCCGATCTCAATTTAGACACCTCTTTTAATTTCGTGAGCACCGCAGATATCATCGGGGGAAATTCCGGTAGCCCCGTAATCAACACAGCGGGAGATTTCGTCGGCATTATTTTTGACGGAAATATCCAATCTCTTCCTTTGCAATTCGGATACAGCGATCTTCAGGCTCGGGCAGTCTCTGTCAATTCCAATGCCATAGTTGAAGCCCTAAGAAAAGTTTATGGCGCAGAAAAGTTAGCGGGCGAATTTGGGCATTAAAGGTTTCTAGCTTTCAAGCCTGCTCTTTGCCCTGAGAATTCCTTTAAGCCAGATCTGGGCGCCAATGGCAAAAAGAAAACTGATAGTGAGTGAAGCCACTATGGGCGCCGGGAGAAACCGCCAAAAGGCTAGGGTATTAGTTTCTTTTCCGAAATATTTATTTGAAGAAATAAGCAGAAAAATAAAGCACACGGCACCGCTCATGCGAAAACTTCGGGCTATGATTTCTTTTCTTGAATCGTAAATCATAACTTTAATATCACAAAACATTCGGCCAAGGTCCAGAATTAAGATCGAAAAGACTTAGTGTCAGGTCCTGTAGAAAAATTGTGCATTTACCCTTAACTTTTTCACGAAAAATGCCGTTAAAGACTATGAGTATACTTAACAGAAACAATAGCTTGGTAAGGTTGGCAGCGTATGAATGGCATCAAAATCGAGCATACATTGGTTTACGCTTTAATTGTATTTACGCCATCGCTATGCAATGCCTCTTTTTTTACTCTTCAAAATGCCCTTGATATCGCAAAAAAAGAAAGCCCTGACATTCGATCTCTTAAAAATCAAGTTGAGTCGGCAGCGGCAAAGAAGCGTCAAACTTTGTCGCCCACGGAACCCTCCCTGTCAGTTACATACAATGACCTCGACCAAGCTTTTGACGTTCCGAATTCTGGAAGTACCGTATATGAAATCACTCAACCTCTGGCGTTTCCTGGCAAGGCCCTAGTAAACCATTCAGTGGCTTCCCATCAAGAAAAGTCCCTTGAATATCAGCTCCGTGCTAAGGAGCTTGAGATTTCCGCTGATGTTAAGACGGCGTATTACAATCTTGCTCTAGCAGAAAAAAATATTGATCTTAATGCTGAACAAAAGGCCTCCTATGAGCGGATCTTAGCTATTGCGAAAAGAAGATATGAGTCAGGGGCAATTACCCAAGTTGATTTTTTGAACGCGCAGATCGCTCTTTATGCCAATGAAAATGATCTTCTTGACCTCAGAGCGGCAGAGAAAACGGCTCGGGCCCAATTCAATACGCTTTTAAACTTAGACGTAGAAGCTTCAAGTGAAGTGGCCCACATCGAAAAAATTACTCTGAAGGCACCCGTGGCTGAAAGTGAAGCGCAAAATAGAATGTTTGCCAATAGACCCGAAATTCAAGCGGCCCATGAACAAGTTGAAGCCTCCGAAAGTTCTTCCACTTTGGCAAAAATGTCAGCCCTACCGGATTTTCAACTCATGGCCGGAACGACAAATTACAATTTAGCAGGGGCGAGTCCACTTAGTGCTGCGAATCCAAATAACCGCCAGACCTATCTTTTGGGAATTCAAGCCACTATTCCTCTTTGGTTTTTCTTCAACGAAAGAGAAAGTATCGTATCTGCAAGCCACGACAATGCCGCGGCCGTGGCTAATGTCGCAACACTTAATAATCAATCAAAAATCGCCTTAGAAAGTTCCCTGGCTAGTTTAAGCGCCTTAAAAAATAAAATAGAAAATTATCAGAATCACCTTCTTCCACTTTCGGAACAGTCGTTTAATGTAGCCCTTGTGAGCTATAGTTCTGGTAAAATAGATTTTCAAAGTTTGGCCGACACAGCCTCGTCGAGACGGGGAGTCAAGAAAGACTACTACAGTCTCATTGTCAGCTATTTGAATGGCTACGCCGCTCTTAATCAACTTCTTGGTGACATAAGTGAATAAAAAATATTCTATTCTTTTTTTACTTCTTTTTGCCGGTGGGTTTCTCTTCGGTTATTTAGGATGTAGTAAGAAAGTTGAAATCACCGAACGTGAACCCATAAGAAAAATAAATGATTCAACGTTAGCTTTAGATAATGAAGTTTTAAAAAATATTTCTTTATCAAGGGCTGTGATCACAGATTTTCCAGACAGATTAAATCTTATGGGGCGAATTAGTGTTCCAGAAGACCGGCTTGCCGTAGTTCCGGCTCGAGTGGCCGGTCGAATAGATGCTGTATTTTTAGCTTCAGGCGAAACAGTGACAAAGGGGCAAATACTAGCCAGTCTTTTTAGTCCAGATTATATCGCAGCAAAAGAGGAATATCTTCAGTCTCTAAAAGAGGAAAAAAAGACAAAGGCTATAGACGATAGTGATTTCGAAAATCTAGCGACCATGGCCCGAAAGAAATTAATCACAATGGGTTTGAGTTCCATGGATGTGGACGCCTTAGTACGAAACACAAGTAAGCCGAGTAATCTTATAGTTAGGGCTCCAAGGGGCGGAGTTCTTATCGACAAAAAGGCCACAGTAGGGAATTTGGCCAACGTTGGAGATACGCTATTTACAATTGCCGATCTAGGGAAAGTTTGGTTTTCAGGGGACCTCTACCCAGAAGACTTGCAAAAAGTGCACAAGGATCAAGAAATAATTATTGAGACTGAGGGTGAGAAACTTGTTGGAAAGGTTTCATTTATCAGTCCTGTTGTTGACGCCGTCGCTAGAACAATAAAAATTCGCGCTCTAATGGACAATCCCAAACTACTTCTCAAGGCCGATCTCTACGTCCAGGGAAGTTTACTTTTAAGTAACAAGAAGGCTCTGGTCATACCTAGTCAAGCGGTCATTCGCCTTCAAGACGTCTACTCGGTTTTTAAAAAGATTGCTGAAGATAAATTTCAAAAAGTAGCCATTCAAATTTTAAGCGAACAAAATAACGTCGTGGCCATAAGTGACGGTCTTAAAGAAGGTGATGAAGTAGTTTCAACTGGCGCTTTATTGTTAGATGCGGCTTTGGATACAACGAGACGATGAACGGGAACGAGAGAGCTTGATTAGATGATCCGAAAAATTGTTGCTTTTTCTTTGCAAAAACGAGTTTTGATCATTTTCTTCGTCGTGATAATCGCCGTTGGTGGTTCCGTCGCATTTAAAAATTTGCCCATTGAGGCTTATCCGGATATCGCAGACACGTGGGTTCAAATTATAAATCAATGGCCCGGCCATGCAGCGGAAGAGGTCGAGCGTCAGATCACTGTTCCAATTGAAATTGCCATGAATGGCGTTCCCCACCAAACTCATGTCCGCTCTGTATCCCTTTTCGGACTTTCTGTTGTGACTTTAATCTTTGACGAAGAGACAAAACCCTTTACAGCGAGACAATATACTCTCGAAAAACTAACTGAAGTCACCTTGCCCCAAGGGGTACAGCCTTCCCTCGGCCCCATGAGTAGTCCTGTGGGTCAAATCTATTGGTATGTATTAGATTCTAAGCGCTCTCCAATGGAGCTCAAAGAAATTGAAGACTGGGATTTGGAAAAGAGGATTAAGGAAATTCCTGGAGTGGCCGACGTTTCAAGTTTCGGGGGGATGGTTAAGCAATATCAGGCTCTCGTTAACCCCTTAGCTCTCGCCAATTATGGTCTATCGACGGCCAATATTGTTCAGGCCCTTTCGAGTAATAACCAAAATTCAGGGGGCGGATTTATTCCTCACGGTGATCAAACGTTTAACGTGAGGGGCGTTGGTAAGGCCGATAATATTCACGATCTAGAAAATGTCATCATAACTCAAAAATCTGGTACTCCTATAAGATTGAAAAATGTGGGCCAAGTGGTGATAGGGGCTCAGCCAAGACTTGGTCAAATTTCTCTAGCTCAGAGAAACAGCGATGGGACTGTTGACGACAGAGAAGACGTCGTCGAGGGGATTATAGTCTCAAGAGTCGGTGAACCCGACGAGACCGTTCTCAAAGGAATTCATGCAAAAATTAAAGAGATTAATGATAAATACTTGCCCAAAGACATCTCTATTAAACCCTATCTTGATCGTTCAGATTTAATAAAACTCACCACTCGAACGGTCGAAGAAAATATGATTAAAGGGATGATTCTTGTGTTGCTCGTTCTCTTATTTTTTCTTGGGAGTTTTCGAGCGGCCCTCGTCGTCGCTGTGACAATCCCTCTTTCGCTCTTGTTTGCTTCAATTCTTTTGAATATTGGAAAAATTCCGGCGAATCTCTTAAGTCTTGGAGCCCTCGATTTTGGGATGATCGTTGATGGCGCCGTAGTCATGGTCGAAAATATTTTCAGGCACAAGCAAAAATTAAAAGAAGAAGGGCGTCACGACGAAAATATTATTCAAACAATTACGGCCGCAGCAAAAGAAGTCGAACGCCCCATTGTTTATGCTATTGCCATTATTATACTGGCCTATCTTCCTATTTTCACTTTACAGAGAGTAGAGGGTCGGCTTTTTTCTCCCATGGCATGGACGGTGGCCTTCGCTCTCTTTGGATCCCTTGTTTTTGTTTTAACAATTATCCCTGTGCTTTGTAGTTACTTTTTCAAGGGTGATGTTCGAGAATGGCATAACCCCATCATGGAATGGATCGAAAATAATTATAAAATTGTCCTTGAATGGGCTCTGACTAAGAGAAGGCTTATAATAAGCTCGGCTTTTCTTTGTTTTGGGGTCACCCTCTATCTTGCCTTCGGTGGGCCTATAGGCTCTGAATTTCTACCTCATTTAGATGAGGGAAGTCTTTGGGTTCGTGGAACCTTACCTCCAAGCTCTTCTTATGCGATTGCGAGCGAGGTCGTGAAAAAGGCACGAAAGATTTTTATGCACTTTCCAGAGGTTCCTATTAGCGTTTGTCAACAGGGTCGTCCCGATGATGGCACAGATGCTACTGGGTTTTTTAATACCGAATGTTATGTGGATCTCATTCCGAGAGAGAAGTGGCGACCCGAATTTAAAACCAAAGAGAATATAATTGCCGCAATAAATAAAGAGCTATCAGATGTTCCAGGAGTTATATGGAATTTTTCTCAACCCATTTCGGATAACGTCGAAGAGATGATGTCTGGGGTAAAAGGGGAATTGGTTGTCAAGGTTTATGGCGAAGATCTAAAGGTGTTGAGCCAAAAAGCAAATGAAATTAAAGAAGCCATTTCTCATGTTAACGGAATAGAAGATCTCGGAGTTTTTGAACAAATGGGTCAGCCCAATGTGAATATCTATATTAATCGAGATAAAATTTCTCGTTATGGCTTAAATATTTCTGATGTCCAAGATGTTATAGAAACGGCTGTAGGGGGAAAAACAGCGTCTCAAGTCATCAATGGTGAGAAAAGATTCGATGTCGTTGTGCGATATCAACCGCAGTACAGAGATAGTGTGGAGCACATAAGGCGAATTTTGGTTCCTACCCCTGACGGGTATCGTATTCCCCTTGAGGATTTGGCTGATATCCATATTGAAGACGGAGCCTCAATGATTTATCGGGAAGCTAACAGTCGGCTTATCGCTATAAAATTTAGTGTCAGAGGTCGTGACCTTGGAGGCACCATTGGAGAAGCCCAGAAAGTCGTGAAGCAAAAAATTCTCCTTCCCGAAGGTTACGAGATTAATTGGAGCGGAGAATTTGAAAGTCAGAGAAGAGCTGAGGCAAGATTGGCCATTGTTATTCCTCTTACAGTTTTCGCAATTTTCTTTGTATTATTTTTGGTCTTTAATTCGCTTAAGTGGTCGCTTATTATCATGGCCGACGTCGTTACTGCCCGCATGGGCGGTGTACTTGCGCTCTTTATCACGGGCACTAATTTTAGCGTCTCTTCTGGAATCGGATTTCTCGCCGTGTTCGGGGTTTCGATTCAGACAGGTGTTCTTCTCGTCTCTTACATAAATCAAATGCGAAGAAAAGGTATGTCTATTCGTGAGGCTGTGGTTCAAGGATCTTGTTTGAGACTTAGACCCATTATGATGACGGCCCTTGTGGCGACTTTCGGGCTACTCCCCGCAGCGCTATCTCACGCTATTGGGTCTGATAGCCAGAGGCCAATGGCCATTGTCATCGTGGGTGGGCTCATCACAGATCTTGTGATGGCCTTTTTTCTTCTACCGACCCTCTATTTGTGGTTTGCTAAGCCTACAGACAAACTCCATTGACTAGGGATTTTTCATTCTAGGATTAATTTTGAGTAAATAATTTTCTAAACCCTGACTCTCCAAAAGTTCCTGAGAAGCTTTCCACGTTATGGCTTTATTTTTCTTTAGGGTTTCAAGAATACGGACGATGGAAAGCCCCACTTCAGAAATATCTCCTGATTTAGAATTCCCTTTGACATAATCGATGCCGTCAAAGAGAACGGCGTTGGCCTCGGCATAACTTAGAGGCGGAGTAATTCCAAATTCTTTTGTCCAGTTGGGCTGATTTAAGACATCATTCACATGACTCTCGATAAGGTAGGTCGCTCGCCCGATGAGTTTTAAATTGCTCGGGTTCACTGAAGTCATGGTGTTACTGACGACCTTCCCAAGCCTTGCCAGGGTGGCCGTTGAGTGGGCATTAAGAATCATTTTCGTAGCGATATTTTCTTTTAAACCAATGGGGTCCTCAGAAATGCGAATCGGAACTTGAATGACCAACGCGTTCGGTGAAATTTTATTTATAATTTTTTGGGGGTCTTTTCGTGGAATCTCATCTTCAATTAAAAGTGCTGCAATATGCGCGTCATTTTGAACGAAGAATTTTAAAAAATTAGAGCTCGCTGACAAAGGGTTGTAAAGTTCATGAATTTCTTGGGGCATTAAGATAAGTAGCCCCAGATCATTTTTGGATGGGCCTCGAAGTTTCTTGTTTTCATCAGAAAAAGAAAAATCGTAGAGAAGCTGTTGGTCATTCCCGGTATCTTGAAGTCCCTTTATCGACGCTTCTTTGAGAAAAGGGTCATCGATCTCTTTATCAAAGGGTTCTCCATAGAATTTAGAATTAAGCCCATAGAATTTTCTTCCTAAAAATCGCTCCCAGGCCTCATCTCCATTTTTAGCTTCTGTCCAAACTTGGATTAAAGATTTCCGTTTTGGTTCTTTAACTGTATCTAAAGAAAGGAGGTGAAAAGTTGGAGCCCTCTCGGTTGAATCTGTAAAGACGGTAATAAGGCCGTCTTTTGCAAAGTAAGTTGAGAAGTGACCAGAGGCGTAGGTCTTTGACTCTAAAATTGTGAGGCGAGAAACATCTTTGTAAGTCTTATCGACTTGAGTTTGAATAAGTTTAAAATCAAGGAGGCGATCTTTGATTCTTCCATTTGAGCCAAAACCAAGATTTTTAAGTTCCCTCTCGCTAAGATACGGCTTTAGAGAATTATAAAGAGCGTCTTCCAAAATGACACCCATAACAAACATTTCACTGGTGGTGGCCTGCATTCGCGTTGATCCTGCTATACCCTGTGGCCCTGTAAAGAGTCGAATTTTAGTAATCATGGGATTTTGAATTACAGATTGGCTTCTTTCAAAAGGGGTGAGGACTTCATCTGGATTGTTATAAATAAAATAAAGATGTTTTTTCGCGTTTTGGGTTGTGTTCAAATCCTGTGAACCAATTGCTCCATATTGGTTTGCGGCAGCTAAAATTGTTCCGATGACCGAAGAGGTTTCACCTCCTTCGGTGATAGCAAAAACGGTATCATTTTTTTGAATACCGCGATCTTGAAGTTGAAGACGGCCAATGAGTTGGAGATCTTCAAAACCAGGAATGGAGCTAATTAACCCTCGGTCGCCACCGGTCATTTCACCAATGAGCTCGTCTTCTCCACCGGGATAGATGGTTTTTATTTTTTGCCACGAGGGTGACTGTTTTAGCCTTCCCCAAAAAGGCCGCCAAAAAGAACTTTCAATTTGTTTTGAAAGACGCCCCGTAGCGCCACAGCCATAGACGTAAATTTTTCTCTTTTCTCTAAGTGCGTTTTGTATAGAACTTGAAGCTTCTTCTAGCGATTCAGGATGGTTTGAGAGTTCAGAAAATTTCTTTGATATATCTTCGTCGACTGAAAAAAGAGCCTTTAGGGCTTCGCTTGGTTTATTTTTGGCTTTGTAACTGAGATTCCATGTCTTCGGATGTCTTTGCTCTGTCAAAAGACCACTGAGTTGAAATTGTTTCTTGTTAGTGACGTAATCCACTGATTCTTTTGATGGGATGATTTTCAAAATCTCTAAAAGACCCGGCGACGAATCGGCGGCAGCAATACTTCCAGTAAGCAATAAAATTATCGATAAGCGCATTGATAATAATGTCTGTTATTTCAGAGGAATTGTCTAGCTTAGTGCCTTCATGGCCTATATTTCCGGATATGATACGGCGTACCTTATTTTCCGGCGTCAAGCTCGGCTGCAACTTCGAGGCTCTCTAATTTTTTAGGAACAATAAGACTGTAAACGCAAGGCACGACAAAGAGTGTGAGAATCGTCGAAGCGATAACGCCACCAATGATTGCGACAGCCATGGGTATTGTGGTTTCAGAACCGGGCCCAAGAGAGAGGGCTTCAGGTAATGCGCCGGCAACGATAGCACCCGAGGTCATTAAAATTGGTCGCAGTCTGACTGGGCAAGCTTTTAAAAGAGCAGCGTTAATTTCAAAACCTTCTTTTTCTCGAACTTGATTTGTGAAATCGACAAGAAGGATAGAATTTTTCTTAACAATACCCATGAGAAGAATAAATCCGATCAAGCTATAAATATTTATCGATTGATGACAGGCCCAGAGGGCTATGAAAGCGCCGGAAAAACTAAAGGGAAGAGCAACGAGAACCGTAAAGGGATGAACAAAACTATTAAATTGGGATGCTAGAACCATATAAGAAACGAGAATCCCGAGAAGAAGGGCATAGATTAAACTTTGAAAGGATTCTTTGAAACTTTGGGAGCTCCCAATCATTTTTATAACATAACCAGGTGGCAACATAGACTTGGCCAGTTTTTCAGTATAATCGAGGGCGGCTTGTTGAGAATGACCCCCCGTAGGATTTCCATAAACTGTAATTGCTCTCGCGCGATTAAGCCTGGAGATAAGCATAAGGCTTGGTTTTACTTGCTGATCAACGAGTTCGGAAAGAGGAATAGTTTCTCCACGATTATTTCTAATTTTTATGTTTTTTATGTCGGGAAGCTTATCTCTTTGATTGGCCATCAATCGAATATAAATTTCGTAACGGTGACGCCCCTTGGGGTATTCGGTTTTTCCCGTCAGATAAACCCCGCCCATAAGTACATTAATAACGTTTGTAACATTTTGGAGAGAAACGGCATAATGGGCTAGCTTTTCTCGATTGGGAATAAGTTGGAGCTCAGGCATTCCCGACTGAACGTCGGTGTTAACGTCGGTGACATAGCCGCTGGTTTTCATTTTATCCATTATGGAATTTGTAAGATCAGTGAGTTTATCCCAATCGGGCCCCTGAATTATAAATTCCACGGGAAAACCCCGAGTTGCGGCAAATCCTCGTAAAGAAAGATCTTGGACTACGCTCTCCATCCCCGGAATTTGTTTTTTAATATCCTTTCTTACCCTTTTAATGAGATCGGCTTGAGATATTTTTCTTTTATCTTTATCAACGAGACTTACAAAAGCTTGCCCTTGGTTTACGGCATCGCCTCCGAAACCCCCAACGGCGCTAAAAGTTCCTGATACTTCAGGAAGCTTCAAAAGATAGTCTTCAACGGCTTTTATTTTTTCATTTGTGACGTCAATAGCTGTCCCGACGGGAAGTTTAAATCTCATCAAAAACATCGATTGATCTTGGGCCGGCATCATCTCTGAAGGAAGAATCTTTGCGATTTGAAAGCTCGCGACAAATAAGATTATAGCAACAATAACTGTCTTCCAGCGATGGGCCAATAGAAATTCTAAACTCCGCTGATAGCCTTTAGTCATACGACTAAAAATGCGATCGACAAGACCCGCTAGCCCTTTTGTGTGACTTGCAATTTCTAAATATCTTGAACAGCGCATGGGAGTAAGGGTGAGGGCCTCAAGTAATGAAAGAAGAACCGCCGTCGTCACTGTCAGGCCATACTGTAAAAAATAACGACCGATAATGCCCTTCATAAAAACAACGGGCATAAAAATAGCGACAACGGCGATGGTGGCTGCCATGGCGGCAAAGGTAATTTCCTTTGAACCGTTGATCGCGGCCTCTCTTCGCTTTTGGCCGAGCTCACGATGGCGCACGATATTTTCAAGCATCATAATGGCATCATCAACGACAATTCCGATAGCTAAGCTTAACCCCAACATAGTGAAGGTATTGAGAGTGAAGCCAAAGAAATAAATGGCCGTGAAGGCCCCGATGATTGATGTTGGAATGGCCAAGAGAACGTTGAGTGTAGAAGTCCATGAGCCCAAAAAGAGGTAACAAACAATGGACGTCAGAAGAGCCGACATAATGAGAGTGAAAACGAGTTCGTCGACGGATTGTTTAATGAATCGCGTGTTATCGTTTCGAATATCAATGTGGTATTGCTTTGGAATCGTAGAACTCAGTTCTTTTAATTTTGCCCTCACTGCTTTTGCGACATCGACGGCGTTAGAACCATGTTGCTTAATAATTCCAAGACCAACGGCAGTCTTGCCGTTGGAACGAGAAATTTTTCGAATTGCAGCGACGCCTTCTTCAATTTCGGCAACTTGTTTAATTTGAGTTGGTTTGTAGTTGGGCCCCTGGTTCATCCGGCTATTAATTTTTATTTTGCCAAATTCTTCTGGGCTCATGGCTTCGCCCATAACTCGAACATTAAAATCTTTTTCTTTATTTGTAATTTGACCCGCGGGAATTTCAACTTGTTCGTTTTGAATGGTTTGCAAGAGATCATCGGACGTTAAATTATATTTGTCTAATTTGTTAACATCGACAAAAACGCGCAATGCGGGGTCGACATAACCACCAAGAGCCACGTTTCCAACGCCCTCAACGATGCCAAGTTGATCATAGAGATAATTTCGGGCAAAAATCATCATATCGATAAGTTTTGTATTGGGATCATTTGTGGAAAGCGTTAACCACATTATGGGCTGATCTTCGGGATTTGTTTTTCTCAATGTAGGGGGAAATAAATTATTTGGGAGAAGATTTGAAACTTGATCGATTTTATTTTGAATCTCTTGCATAGATTCATCGATATTTCGACCAAGTTCAAACTCTACAGCAATGGATGCAGAACTCTGCTGAGCAGTAGAGGTGATACTTCGAATGCCATCGATTTGCATTATGGCATCTTCGACGGGATCTAAAACTTGACTCTCCATGACTTCAGGGGCAGCGCCATTGAGGCTAAAAGAAACGCTAACGACGGGGAAATCTACGTCAGGAAGTTGACTCACTCCCAATCTTTTAAAAGAGAGAAGACCAAAGACGATGAGGGCCGCCATAAGCATCCACGCAAAGACCGGCCTACGAATTGAAATTTCTGAAAGAGAACTCATTTACGCGATATCTTCTTTCTCTGGTCTCTCAAATCTTGCAAATAAACTGTAAACGCAAGGAACAACAAATAATGTGAGCAATGTTGAGATAGAAACGCCACCAATAATTGAAATGGCCATTGGGGTTCTGGTTTCTGCTCCAGGCCCAAGAGCAAGTGCTGCCGGTATCGCACCCGTAATACACGCTACTGAAGTCATTAAGATCGGGCGAAGTCGCACGGGGCAAGCTTCCAAAAGCGCTTGATGTGGGTCAGAGCCTGCTTCCCGTCTCTGATTTGTAAAATCCACGAGAAGAATTGAATTTTTCTTAACAATACCCATAAGCAAAATCAGACCGATCATACTAAAGAGGCTTAGTGATTGATGAGTTAAGAATAATGCGACTAAGGCTCCCGTGATACTAAACGGAAGCGCAGTAAGAACTGTAACGGGATGAATAAAACTATTAAATTGAGAAGCGAGAACCATGTAGGCTACGGCGATTCCTAAAATGAGGGCGAAAATAAGTCCGTCGAAAGCATCTCGAAAAGCTTTTGCACTCCCAGTGACGTCGATCCTATAACCAGAATTCGCGGGCAAAACTTCTTTGCCAATTTTTTCAACGGCGGCCAAGGCGTCTTGTTGAGATTTATCGCTCGAAACGTTGGCATACATCGGAACAGCCCTTTGGCGATTGAGACGGGTTATAAGTTGGGGTCCCGTTGTCGTCGTTACTGCAGCAGTTTCATCAAGGGGAATAAGTTCGCCATTTCCTAAGTCATTTCTCAAAAGAAGGCTTGATATATCTCCCATATTTTCATGTTCATTGTCATCAGACCTCACGCGAATATAATAGCGATGACCATCTTTGGGATATTCAGTGTTTGAATTAAAAATCTGACCACCAATGAGATAGCTCACTTCCTGACCTAAGGTTGTGACACTCACTCCAAGTTTTGCCGACTTGTCACGATCAGGAGTGATTAAAATTTCAGGCATTCCCGCTTGGTAATCGCTATTGATATCTTGCATGAGGCCGGTCTGAGCGAGCTTGTCGTGAATAATTTTTGAATAATCAATGAGCTTTTGCCAGTCAGGGCCCTCAAGAGTAAATTCAATGGGGTAACCTCGGGAAGCACTAAATCCAGTTAAAGATAAATCTTGGGTAAAGACTTCTTTGTCGGGCATAAGCTTAGTCAGTTCTGAGCGAACACGATCCATAACTTGAACTTGTCGGGCTTTTCGAAACTTCGGATCTTTCAAAATAACGTAGATGGTTCCGGCATTAACGACGTTATTATTTTCATAATTGCCAATGGTCGTATAATAATCTTGAACTTCGGGTTGTTTCTTTAAATAGTCTTCAACCTGTTTGAAAACAGTATCTGTCGCTTCTATAGATGTCCCTACGGCAGTTTTCACCGTCAGTAAAAACAGTGATTGATCTTGGGGTGGAACTAATTCCTTCTTCAATGTCGAAACCAAAATTAAAGAAAAAACAAAGAGCCCCACTGAAATGGCAACGATTTTGCCTCGATGAGCAAGGCACCACGTGAGTTGGCGTTTATAGCCATGAGCGAGCCTGTCCATAAAGGCGTCCATGGTTCTAATAAGATAACCTTGTTCTCCGTGCTTAGCTGAGTGAAGAAAACGAGCGCATCTCATTGGAGTGAGGGTTAGAGCTTCGAGGAGGGAGAGAAACACCGCCACGGTAACCGTGATTCCATATTGATAGAAAAAACGCCCAACCACTCCTTGCATAAAAATAACGGGTAAGAAAATCGCAGCAATAGCCACCGTCGTCGCAATGGCTGCGAACGTGATCTCGTTTGCTCCTTCAAGAGAGGCGAGTCGTCGGGATTTCCCCATCTCATAATGGCGGACAATATTTTCAAGCATCATAATGGCGTCGTCGACGACAATACCGATGGCGAGACTTAATCCAAGAAGGGTGAATGTGTTAAGCGTGAATCCAAAAAAGTAAAGGGCGATGAACGCTCCCACAATAGACGTAGGAATGGCAAAGAGAACGTTGATCGTTGAAGACCATGAACCTAAAAATAAATAACAGATGACCGAAGTCAAAATCGCGGAGAGCAAAAGTGTAAAATTAAGTTCGTGAACAGAGTCGCTAATGAACTTGGTCGTATCGAGTTTTACATCGATATGATAGCCAGGCAAAAGAGACGATCGAACTTGATTGACCTTCTGTGCAACGAGCTTGCCCACTTCGACGGCGTTAGAACCATGTTGTTTGACTATTCCCAAACCTACCGAGGTTTTTCCGTTAAACCGAGAAATGGCTCTGAGATCTGATATACCTTCTTTGATATCAGCCACTTTATTCAGTGGAATGGGGTTAAAGTTAGCGGCTCCACCTCTCGTATTAATGCGAATTTTCCCAAAATCCTCTGGAGATTTTGCCTCTCCTAAAACGCGAATATTGGTTTCGGTCAAAGGAGCTTCGATACGCCCCGCGGGCTGTTCAATTTGCTCAGCTTGAATGGCGCTCCAAATATCTGATGACGTCAGTTCATATTTATATAACTTCTTAGTATCAACCCACACACGAAGATTAGGAGTGACATAACCCCCCAACGTAATATTACCGACCCCCGCAATCGTTGAGAGCTGATCTTTTAAAGTATTTCGGGCGTAAATCATTTGCTGATAGAGAGGAATATTTTCATCGGCCGTCAGCATGACCCACATTATGGGTTGATCTTCAGGGTTGGTTTTTGTAATCACGGGCGGATAGAGGGCCGTGGGCAAGAGATTTGAAGACTGGGTGATTCTATTTTGAACTTCTTGGAGGGCCACATCGATATTATGGTTGAGGGTAAACTCGCATGTAATATTGGCAATACCTTGGCTGACATTGGAAGTGACTTTTGTAAGGCCTTCAATACCCATTACGGCGTCTTCAATAATGTCGACAACATCAGTTTCCATGACTTCGGGAGCGGCATTATCTAATTGCAGTGCAACGTTAATGACGGGGAAGTCGACGTCAGGCATTTGACTAATGCCCATTCGTTGAAAAGAAATGGCGCCGAAAACTATGAGAGCCGCCATGAGCATCCAAGCAAAAACTGGTCGTCGTATAGAAATTTCTGAAAGTGTCATTGGTGAAAGGGCCCCCGTAAGATGCAAACTTCAAAGAAGACAACTCTATTGGTACCTTAATACTTCGAGTAAACTCAAACATAAAGTATGTTCTAAATTTCCATTTTTTTGTGTAAATATTTTGGCTCTTATTTTCATTTTGGAGTCAAAAAGTGACCAGCGCACATAAGGAAAATCAGATACTTAACCTAGCTAAGTGTCTGGTATGGAAGATGCTCTTATAAGCCTACAGAGGTGGTGGGGTAAAAAATCAAAACGGAGGAGGCTCCTCAAAGAGCCTTCTCCGTTTTTACTAGATGCTTTCGGCGGCCCCTTGAGCTTTTTTTATGAGGTCTTTTCTTTAGGTCTCTGTCATTATGATTTTCGATGACAACCACCAAATCAAAACCGAAACGACGTCTGCGTTACAAGGGGACTCACCCTCGGAAATTTTCGGAAAAGTATAAAGAACTTAATCAGGAATTGTATGTCGACGATGTAGAAAAAATTAAATTAAGGGGCGCTACACCTGCGGGAACCCATCGGCCTATCTGTGTTGAAGAAATTCTCGAAATATTAAACCCCCAACCGGGAGAGACGGTTCTAGACGTGACTCTTGGATATGGTGGACACAGTACCGTCCTTCTAAAGAAACTTTTGCCCGGAGGGAGGCTCATTGGCCTCGACCAAGATCCTATAGAGCTTCCAAAGACGGAAGAGAGGCTTCGCTTAAAAGAGTATTCGGAAGAATCTCTTGTTATTGGAGCCGTTAATTTCAAAGAGGCTCAGAAATTTCTGGTGGGTCAGGGTATTGGTTCTGTCGACATGATTTTAGCCGACCTTGGAGTATCTTCAATGCAAATAGATGATCCCGTCAGAGGGTTTTCATTTAAGACTGATGCCCCTCTCGACCTTAGAATGAATCCAAAAAGTCCAAAGTTCCAAACTGCAGCCAATCTCATTTTAAAAACAGCTGAAGACGATCTCGCTGAAATACTTTTTCAAAACTCAGACGAACTTAATGCCAAAGTGATTTCTCATGCTTTGAAGAAGCATTTACCCCAAACGACAATTCAATTAGCGACGGCTATTCGAAATGCTATTCCCAAAGTTATAAAAAAGGAGGGAGATGCTCCAGTGAGAAGGGTATTTCAAGCCTTACGAATTGAAGTTAATGACGAATTTGGTGCGCTCGAAAGTTTTTTGGCCGACATTCCAAAAATGCTATCGAAAAAAGGAAGAGTCGCTATTCTCTCCTTTCATTCCGGTGAAGATCGACGAGTGAAAAAATCGTTCCAAGGTTTTCTGAGAAAGGGTATCTACTCAAGTGTCGCGGAAAATCCCATTCGCCCTCATTTTGAAGAGCAGAGAAATAATCCCAGATCAAAATCTGCAAAATTGAGATGGGCTAAGATTTAACTTGTCTTTCGGTCAAAATTTCCCTCGGATCCGATAACCATGAAGTTTTTTTCAAGAATTGGAGTACGAAGGCTTTAAGTTTGGCATCGGTATTGCTCATTGATTATCCCCGTGATGAAAAAAGCTATTCTTGTACTGAGTCTTCTCATTTTTCTCGTAAGTGCTGCAAAAGCAGACGTGGCTTCCTGTGCCGGAACGCTAAATCGATTGGCAATGCTGGCGATTTTAGAAGGTGAGCCTTGTGAAGATTGTGCTAAAAATCTTATCAATGCTGTTCGTTCGGGCCCAGAGTTAGTCACATTAATGACAAATTGGGTTTCTTCAGGCGTCGTCCCTATTCAAAATTTAAATGAACTTCAATCTGAGGCAAAAAAATCAGGTGTAGAAGTTCTCGAAGATTTTAGCTCTCAATTGGCCCTTTCGGGCTCCCCAGATTCAAAGCTTCTAACGACTCTTGCTTTTAGAGGAAGTAAAAAACACATTGAAGAATTATTTGAAGCTCACGGCGAAGTCTACACGAGAGACCTCGCTCATTTTGAAATTCTTGATGACCTGAAGTCACAGGTTCCTTTAGAGCTTGTTTCGATGAATTCTGCGAACATTTCAGAAAAAGAGTTGATCTTAACAAATAGTTTAAAAGAGAGCCCCCAAAAAATTATTCTTATCAACGATCAAGATAGTAATGCATTTATGGCATTGGTTGGTGAAAGTGTATTAAGTGACTTGAGTCGATTTGCAATGACCGACAAAGATACCGTCTCTAAAGTTATTGTTTCTATAGACGCAAAGAGCCTTTCACAAAATTGGAAGCGAAATATCTCACCAGTTCAAACCGGAAAACGTTTTTTAAAGGTTGGCGCCCCCTATTCTCCTGAGGCTTACTTAATGGCCCTTAATGACCTCTCTCTCCTTCAAGCTGAGCGAGCCAAATTATTGGCCCAGTTGTTTAAGAGTCCTATTCCTCGGTCGCCGATCAAGTCTTCGGTCACACCGGATTTAGAAACCAAAGTTCTAAGCTTGAGTATAAGTGATTTTGTAATTCGAAGAGGTGATGTCTTTAAAAAAAATAAATTCGTTCTAAGCGAAAAGTCTCCCACCTTTCAAATCACCCGTTATAACAGTCCTACCTATATTGGCTTTTCGCCAAAATATTTTGGTGAAACACCCGTCGATGAAATTATTGCCACTTATAAGAGATTGGGTCAAATTGAACCTGACGAGAAGATCCCAAAGAAGGTTTTGGCTTTCATTGAGAGTTATAAAAAAGGTAAACCGTGGTCGAATACCTATTCCAAATACTCTCTTTCAGATTTCGGACCCCAGTATGGGTTTAGTATCCTCAGTGACGGCTATAAGTATAAAAAACCTATAGTAGCCTCGCAACAGCGATCTCAGGGTACTGAAGACGAAATGCTCTTACTTCCGGTGGTCAAAAAGTAATAGTTCAAAGATTCTTTTTGCAAGCATCTTACTCGCCCCACTTTTTTGCACGTCAGGCCGATATACCAAGCAAATTTTGTCCGCAAAAAAAATACTGGGATCAAAAAGTTTAAGATTGTATTCTTTGAGGCGCGTCGCCACACGTGTAGGTAAAATTCCAACACCTATTCCCTTAGAGACTAGCCCTGTAATGACCTCTAAACTTGACGAATGAATCACTCTTTCAAAACTCGTTTTTCCCTTGGCAAGTTGTTGAAGAATATTTGTTGTTTGTGGGAGATCAGGCTCACAAATCAATACATTTTTTAAAGCTTTTGGAGCCACCCAAAGGGTCACCGCGTCTTCGTAAAGGTTCTTGATGATGAGTTCCGGGTGGGGAACGGGGTTTACGACAATTCCAAAATCGATTCTGAAACTAATAATATCTTCATTTATTTTTCTCGATGAAGCATGGGCTAAGTTAATATTAAGTTTAGGAAATTCTTTAAAGAGCTGAGGCATAAAATAGGGAAGGGTGTACATGGCCACAGAAGGGTGACAGCCCAAAGTATATCGTCCACTGACTTCATGCTCTTCGCGAGTCGAATCGCCTTTGATCTTTTCCCACTCTCCCATCAAGATTCGACTTTGATAGGCCAGTTTTTCCCCTGCTTTGGTCAACCGCACTCCGGTTTTTCCTCGAATGAGAACTTTATGGCCAAAAGCATCCTCGAGTCGTCTTACGGCTAGAGTCAGAGCTGGTTGACTGACTCCGATACGTTCGGCAGCTCTTGAGAGATTCAAGGCTTCTGCAATTTCTAAGAAATAAGTAAGTTCGGTCGGAGATGGAAGCATAAATTATACTTATCATAATTATATTTATTAATAAATTTAATTATGACGAACTATTGTGAGAGGCTTATTGCATGAAAGGGAGGGTTTGTTAAATGAATGAATCGAGAAGAAATTTCTTTGGAGTTTCACTTATGGCCGCTGGAACTTTAGCGGGGAGCAAAGCCTTAGCCAAGACACTTGTCGAGGCCTGCCAATTGACCCCAGCACAAACAGAAGGTCCATTTTACCCAGTTAAAGATCAGCCAGACGAAGATAATGACCTTACGTTTGTACGAGGGAGTTCTGCTTCGGCTAAAGGAAAAATAATTTTTGTTACGGGTCAAGTGACCGATCAAAATTGCTCTCCCGTTCCCAATGCCCTTGTTGAAATTTGGCAGGCCTGTGTAACCGGGCGTTACAATCATCCCAATGACACAAACCCACAACCTCTGGATCCTAATTTTCAATATTGGGGGAAGGCCGTTACAAACGGCTCCGGTATTTATAAATTTAAAACTATAATACCAGGGGCTTATCCAGCCGATACAGACTGGATTCGACCGCCTCATATACATTTTAAGGCCCATAAAGTTGGCTATCACGAACTCACCACACAGATGTATTTTGCGGGAAATGAATATAATGATAAAGACAAAATCCTAATGGCTCTTCCGCCATCCTCCCGAACTCAGGTTACTGTGACAATAGGAGAAAAAGGACTATGCACTTTTAACCTTGCCCTGGCTAAGGTCTAAAAATGCAGGAAGGTCCTCAAAAAAATGGCAATTGCTCTTTTGAGTAAATTTAGATTTAATGCGTTTATGAAAATTATTTTCTACGAGCGCGGCTGAACAGGCTGCGCTGAGCCGAGGAGGTTCCTTGGCAAAAATAATGTGGAATACGAGAGCGTCGATGTGAGAAAAAAACCGATTTCTCTTAAGGCCGCTTTGAAACTCGTAAAGAGTATGCGTAAGGTTTACGGAGTTTCAGGAAAAAAGATTACCACCTTTGATCTTTCAAAAGAAAACCCGTCTGATGAAGATTTATCCAAACTCATCATCGGCCGCTCAGGAACTCTGAGGGCTCCCTGTCTGCAGGTGAATGATATTTTTGTTGGTGGTTTTAATAGTGAGTTGTACAAGAGTCTTTTAAAATAACAATTTATTCAATTACATGACTCAATAATTTCGGTAGCTCGCTTTTCGTCTATTTCGACAAATTTTCTTGAGACTGGGTCAAAAAAATGAACAGTTGCCGTGGCCAATTCAAACCACCACGCATGAAGTTTAATTTTTTTGGCAGCTAAAGCTTCTTGAATAATGGGGTAGGATTTCAAATTTTCAATTTGTTGTAGAACATTAAGTTGGGAGAGGCGATTGTGTGGAGCAAGTTCCTTGGGTGTATTTTTCTCCTTATTGAGAGTAGTTAAGGCCTTTTCACCGTGGCGTAGCCAAGCCTTGAGGTTGGGTGTGGCTATTTTATCCCTTCCTTCATAAAGGGCGCGCATCCCCCCGCACTCAGAGTGGCCGCAAATAATAACGTGGGCCACTTTTAATGTGGCAACCGCAAATTCGATGGCGGCTCCTTCAGACTCATCGGTTAATGAAAGCCCATGATTGCCCCCACATTCAGGAATGAGATTACCCACATTTCGAACCACAAGAAGATCTCCAGGGTCAGTGGAGGCAAAGACATTGGGTGCGACTCGACTATCTGAACAGGTTATAAAAAGTGAGTCTGGAAACTGACCCAGAGCGAGACGGGCGAAGGTCTCCCTGTGGTTAGGTTTCATATTTTGTCTAAAATCGATTATCCCATTAACTAGTTTTTTCACTTGCCGCTTCCTGATTCAAAATGGCCATGGTGCCCCTTCTTTTACAAGAAAAAAATCGACAATTAAACACATTTCACTTAAGTATTAAAAATGGCTAAGAATAAGTGGTTAGATATGGCGTCCACCTTCACTTTGCTCGTCACGGTTATTCTTTTTGGATTTGCTGCCAGCGTTCATGGCTTAACCCACGATCTATTACTCGAATCGGCGATATTTCTTATCTCCGTAAAACTTGTTCTTTCAAATCATAGAAATGAAAATTATCTGAAATCGATTGAAGATAAGCTCAATTCTCTCGAAAAAAAGCTCTAAGGTCTGGCCCGCTTCCCTTGCAGATAAAGAAAGTTGCTCAAACCCAAAGTGGCAGCGACTAAAAATAAGATTCCTAGAGAAATGGCTGGAGGAAATTTTAATACTCCAAATGCAGCAGAGGCTAGGGCGCCAATTCCCATCTGCAAAAAACCAAGTAGAGCTGAAGCGCTTCCTCTGTTCTTGCTAAACGGGCTCAAAGCCAAAGTGGCCGCGTTGGGGTAAGTCAGTCCGATACATGAGATATAAAGATAAAAAATAAAAATATAACCTAGAAGGCCGTACCAATTGAGTATTGTCCCCATTAAAAAGAAAAAACCCACAACCGTTTGAATGGCGAGAGCTGATTTAAAAATTTTCTCGATAGTAAAAAGTCGGCTTAGCCAGATATTAAATTGTGCTCCCCCTACCATGCCTATAGATAGAAGAGCAAACACCGCTCCAAATTCTTTTGTGGTTAAATGAAAAGTTCCCATAAATATAGATGGGGCCCCTCCCAAATACGCAAAGAGTCCTGCAAAAGAAAAAGCGCCGGACAAAGCATAGGCCAAGAAACGTGAATTTCTAAGAATCGCAAAAAATTCAACGGCGATATTTTGTGGTTTTAATGAAATTGTTGGATCGGCCTTATGCCCCTCTGGAAGAAAAAAGAATACGGCGAGAAAGATGGCAACCACAATGGCGGCTAAAGTTCCGAAGACGGCCTTCCAACCCCAGGTTGCAGCGATTAATCCCCCTACCGTGGGTGCGAAAAGTGGAGACACACTAAGAATAAGCATGAGTCTAGAAAAAACCCGTGCACTTTCTTTTTCTTCAAAGAAGTCGCGAACCATGGCAATTGATGCGACCTGAGCTGCACATCCGCCGAGTGCCTGAAAGAATCGAAAAGCGATAAGACCTTCTATGGATTGAGATAATAAACATGCAAAGGACGCAGCTATATAAATTATAAGTCCGAAATAGACCGGCGGCTTACGACCGAAGCGATCTAAGAAAGGTCCGTAAAAGAGTTGACCGAGGGCTAACCCAATAAAATAGCTCGAAAGAGAAAGGGAGACTCGGGGAGTAGTCGTGCCAAATTCTCTGGCGATCATTTGAAAAGCGGGCAAATACATGTCGATAGAAAATGGACTTATGGTTGTCAGAGCTCCAAGGATCAAAATTATTTTTAAATTTTTCAACGTTCAGAAGCTCCACAAGACCATTTTTGTCAAAAATGAGCTTGTCTCGAGATCTCAGGAATTACAAATTATTTATGGTGCTAAAATGACTATGGACTGGTGCTATTGTGCACCTAAATAATCTCATGAGTCACGAGAATCATTGATGAATTTCAAGGCCCCCAACTTGCTAAATGGTTGGCAGGGGGAGTTCGCAGATGCCAAATAAGAATTTACTCATCTTCACATTATTTTTTAGCCTTGGTGCGAAGGCACTTCAACAGGCCGATGTTCCCTTAGAAAAGGTGAACTATGGCCCTGAAATCTGCGCTACGGGGACCACGGTTTCTGGTATTGATGTTTCAAAATACCAGCCCAATATTAATTGGGCTACAGTGCGAAGTGCAGGAAGAAATTTTGTCTTCGTTAAAGCTTCAGAAGGAAACACTCTTGCTGACGCGAACTATGCGGCTAACATAGCTGGCCTTAGCGCTTCAAAAATGACTCACGGGTCGTACCATTATTTTACGGCATCGGACGATCCAGTTAAGCAGGCGGATTTTTTTCTCTCTGTCACCGGGAAGATTGCGCCAGAAGATTTGCCACCCCTTCTTGATTGGGAGGATAGTAATAAAATAGCTCCTGAAATAGTCATTCAAAGAGCACGAGCGTTTTTAGATCGCGTGGAATCGATCACTGGAAAAATTCCGATCATTTACACTTATCCAGAATATTGGGCTACCCTTTCAAAAACCCCCGCCAATTTAAAAAATATTGCCCAGTTTGCAAGATACCCTCTCTTTATCGCCGATCAGAGTGGTGATTGCCCGCGAGTTCCGGTTCCATGGACTCATTGGATGTTTTGGCAAACCGAATCTAATCAGGAGCCGGGAGTAGTCGGAAAAGTAGACGAAGATGTTTTTAATGGGGACCTTCGAACCCTCAAAAAATTGCTGGAAATTCCAGTTTCCACTGATGCTTCCCTGTGATTTTAAAGACAGGTTGTTGTTGGCAAGCCAATTAAATCTTGAATAGAAATTGTGTCATGGGAGTTGGTATCAAAATTAACAAATTCTCCGCCCCCCGTCGACGCCATATTTTGGAGCGTCCATGCGGCTCCCGGGTCATTTTGTGTCCCATAATAAATTGTACTAAGGCTAATCCTGGAGGCATCCAGAGCTATCACATCTTCCACTTCTGCATTGATTTCGGCGGGCGTTGAATCGGTAGGATAGCCGTCTGACATAAAAACTATATAATACAGAGGAGGATACTCCACTTTGAAATTCGTAGTATAGTCATTAGAAACAGCTGCTCGTAATGCTTCCATGGCCTTCAGATATGGGGTCTTACCTCTATCATATTCATGGTTGAAAAGATCTATGGCCGATTCCATTGCTTGAGCGTCCCCAAAAATATCGTTCATGTTGCGACCAATATAAAATTGAACATCATTTCCAGAAAAAGTCTCAAATCCCCAAGAAAAATTGGTTTTGTCTTTATATTTCTCAAAGAATTCTCTTATAGACCCGCTTCGGAATTTCTTATTCGGATCTGTCGCGGGAACGCATCCTAGGCTACCAACACATGTCCCATTCTTTGATCCTCGGTAAGCAAACGAGTTTGAACCTGAAGTATCAACGACGAACAAAACTTTAATTGGCATTTTGGCAAAGTCTTGGGAGCATTGGACGGCTCGCGGGTTTTCGCTCTTAAAATTGAGGCTTTCACCGTTAGCGGCAGAAGGGTTTGTATCAAAAGCCGATAGGTGATTGTGCCTTTCTAAATGGCGATCGTCGTTTTGACTTATTTTTGAAAATTGCACGGGACTGCAAGCGACGATACTTACACTCATGGCAAATAGGGCTCTTAGAACAATCGCTCTCATGGCTGCTCCTGCTCTTGACTTGAAAAGTCATATAGCAAGGAGCGTACCTACGCCAAAACCTCTAATTGCTTTGCAGTCGGGACATTCTGACCCCTTATAAAAACCCCGTCTTTAATCGAGATAGCCAACATAGGATTGCCGTATAAACATTTTTAGTTTATGATTTGATAGCATCCAGGTTTGAAGTCTGACGGTAAAGTATAAGTTTGGTGTAGGAGTGCCATTTAACATTGCTAACCTTCATTCGGCCGGTAGACTTAAGAATATTCCTTATCACTAATTAAAGGGACGCTCGTGTCGCAGGAACTTAAACTCCTAGTTATAGAAGATTCTTCTGACGATGCAGATCTTCTTTCAAATCACTTAAAAAAATCTGGCATTTCTCCCGTAATAAAAAGAGTTGAAACCATCGAAACTATCAAAGCAGCTCTCGAACAAAGTAGTTGGGATATTATTATTTGCGATTACAATCTTCCCTCGTTTAATGCTCTTGATGCCATATCTATTGTTAAAAAAATAAATCCAGACATTCCCTGCGTTGTGGTTTCAGGCTCTATAGGAGAAGAAAAGGCCGTCGAGACGATGAAGGCGGGGGCTGATGACTATTTATTAAAAGATAACCTGAGTCGTCTTGTGCCGGTGCTTGAAAGAGAACTCAGAGAAGCTGAAATTACCAAAGAGAAAAAGCGAGTCGAAGCCACGTTAAAAAAGAGTGAAGAAAATCTGAGGCAGGCACAGAAATTAGAATCCATTGGTCAACTTGCCGGGGGAATTGCCCATGACTTCAACAATCTTCTTGCGACTATTCTCATTCAAACTGAGGTTCTGAGGGACGGGCTCTCTAGAGACTTACCAGTCACTCAACTTAGTGATCACATTGAAAAGGGAACCACTCAGATAATAAAGTCAATCGAACGAGCGACCAATCTCACCCGGCAGCTCTTAGCTTTTAGCCGTAAACAAGTCATCCTTCCAAAAGTTGTAAATCTTAATACCCTTATCGTCGATATGGAAAAGATGCTTCGCAGAATAATTGAAGAAAATATCGAGTTTAAAACAGAATTAAGTGCGGGATTAAAAAATCTAAAGATAGATCCAGGTCATCTGGAGCAAATCATTATGAATCTCATGGTGAATTGCAGAGACGCAATGCCTCACGGAGGCGAATTAAAAATTGAAACGCAAAATAGCTACGTCGACGAAGCCTTAGCCACGAGCTGTAATGTAACACCTGGGCCGCGTGTTCTATTAACTATAAGTGATACCGGGACCGGTATGTCCGATGAAGTCAAAAAGCACCTCTTTGAACCTTTCTTTACAACTAAACCCATAGGTAAGGGAACGGGTCTCGGTCTTTGCACTGTATATGGAATCGTTAAACAAAATAAGGGTCTAATTTTTGTTGAAAGCGAGTTGGGAAAAGGAACGTGTTTTAAACTTTATTTCCCTATGACCGAAGACGAAGTCAAGATTGCGAATGTTGCAAAAGAACTTGTCTCTACTCGTGGAACCGAAACTATTTTGATCGTCGAAGATGAAGAGCCCTTAAGGATTCTAATTTGTGATACTTTAAAAGATAATGGCTATAATATGTTGATGGCTTCGAATGGCGCTGAGGCTCTAACACAGATTCGTTCTTCAAAAACACCCATTCATTTGGTCATTACTGATGTGGTCATGCCACAAATGGGCGGACCAGAACTTGCCATCTACGCACAACTTGTAAACAAAAATATTAAATTCCTATTTCAGTCTGGTTATGCGGAAGATTCTTTCGCACAAAGCGGGTTAGTTGAAAATCAAATTAATTTTATTACAAAACCTTATCCAGTAAAAGATCTCTTAAGTAAAATACGTCGTATTTTAAATTAAATCTTTGGAGAAACATGAGTATGGAAAGTAAAATTATTCTCTTAGTTGAAGATAATGCCGATGACGAGTTACTTACGATTAAGGCTTTAGAGAAAGCAAAGATAAAAAATAAAATTGTTGTCGCCCGGGACGGCGCCGAGGCTTTGGAATATCTCTCTGTCTCAGAGCCTTTACCCAATGTGGTCTTGCTTGATCTGAAATTACCTAAAGTTGATGGGCATGAAGTTCTAAAACAAATCAGAGCTAGTAAGAGAACGGCTTTACTTCCCGTTGTTATTCTTACATCAAGTAGAGAAGAGAGGGATCTGCACATGGGCTACGCTAGTGGTGCTAATAGCTATATAGTTAAACCTGTTGATCTCATCCAGTTCACCAATGCTGTTCAGCATTTGAGTTTGTATTGGCTTTTACTTAATGAAAATTCAAGTCAATGAAGATGCCTGAAGTCTCCCCAACTCATCTCGGTGACCTCCAAATTGAATATGAAAAGTTTTTTTCCGTTTCATTAGATATGTTATGCATAGCTAGCTATGACGGGTATTTTAAAAAAGTGAATCCCGCATTTGAATCTGTATTGGGTTTCAGCTCCGATGAAATTTGTAATAGGCCTTATCTTGATTTTATTCATCCCGACGACATCGAGCCGACCATTAAAGAGGTTCAAGATCAAATGGCCGAAAAGAAACTGGTTCTAAATTTTGAAAACCGTTATCGTTGTAAAGACGGCACCTACAAGTGGTTATCGTGGAAGTCAGCCCCTGTAGGCGATTTCATGTATGCCGTGGCCCGAGATATGACCGATAGTAAAAAAGCAAAAGAAGACCTTGAGGTTATGAACCGAGAGATGGAGCTTTTCAGCTATTCAGTTGCCCATGATTTACGCGCGCCCGCTCGAAGTATAATGGGGTTCACAACTTTGATTCTTGAGGATACGGAGTCGACCTTAGGGGCAGAAGCCATGGACTATTTAGACAGAGTCATTAAGGCCGGAGCTAAAATGGGAACCCTTATCGATGGACTCTTAAGTCTCTCCCGGCTAGCAAAAAAATCGTTCACTAAGCAATTGGTTGATCTGTCGGACCTCGTGAGAGAAGCGGCCAGTGATCTCCAAGTGTTGAACCCTGGGCGCAAGGTCGATTTTATTATTGAGCCTGATATTAAAGTTAGAGGTGATTTAATTTTATTG
>Ga0206917_1073_pt1 | contig 28144 bp, 20 predicted proteins | sample Alteio_BWOrgHeat_68_FD_152931 | JGI IMG/M metagenome (GOLD analysis project Ga0206917, IMG submission 152931) | Enriched cells from forest soil in Barre Woods Harvard Forest LTER site, Petersham, Massachusetts, United States -... | ecosystem: Environmental > Terrestrial > Soil > Temperate forest >...
TGGCGGCAGTCTCAATCTTTATGGTGACAACACGGCTCTCACTAACGGCGTGATATTGAACGCGGCGAACGGCCTGAACTTCAACAGCAATAAATCGTTCGGGCCGGCCACGACGCCGATTAAGTTTCTCGACGCGGCAACCGCGACTGCGCTGGGGCTGACGGCTCCTACGAACACGACTTACGTACTGGCCAACCCAACCACAACGGCGGCTTTGACCATTAACAATCCGATGAACTGGCGATCGGACGCGAATTCAACGCTGATTTACACAGGCCATGACGCAGTAACGTTCACCAACGTCACGCTGGGTACGGGTGTGAACAATACGTTGACCGTCGCCAACACCGCGTTCCCGACTGCCAAGATGATCATCAATAATTTGGCAGGCGCGGCTAACAATTTTATCGTGCAGACGCAGACCGCGGTGAATGGCACGCTTGTTTTGACGGGAACCACCACGTACACCGGAACGGTGCAGATCGGTGGCAATACGGCGCTTACATCTGGGCAACCGACGTTGCAGGCAGATGATGGCACGACGTTGTCGAGTTCGAGCTTCCTGGCGCTTAATGGTGGCGTGCTGCAGACGAGCGGCACGTTTGGTCGGGATGTCTCGGGCGCAGGCGCGGGCTTCGTGGATTGGGGCACCAATGGCGGCGGTTTCTCGGCGATCGGCAGCCAGCTGACGGTAAACATTGGCCTGAACGACGGCTTCCCGGGCTTCGAATTGCCGTGGGGCACGACTGTCGGCCAAGCCCTCGTCGGCCCGCTCAAATTCGGGTCCGTAAGCACGAACGCTAAGACGTTGCTCATCAATCCGATCGACATGGCCGCGGCGTCTGGAACCGCGCGTGTCATTTCGGTCGTTGCGGGAACGGGGAATGACTATACGGAAATTAGCGGGATCATCCACAACAGCCTGAACAGCGACGCTCCTTTGCAGAAGACCGGCACCGGCACATTGCTGCTAAGTGCGGCGAACACCTTCACAGGCCCATTGCAGATTTCGGGCGGCGCTGTGCAAGCGGTTCAGGGTACCGGATTGCCGACGACGAGTTTGGTTTCGCTCGATGGCGGCGTGTACGAAGGTATTGGAGCGACGAGCTTCACTCGGCCGCTCGGGACGACCGGCACGGCCGTTCAATGGACGGCCAATGGCGGCGGTTTCTCTGCCAATGGCGGCCAGATGACGGTGAACATCGGCAACTCTGGAGCCCAGTTGGTGTGGGGAAGCACGGTGGGGTCGCAAGTGGTTGGACCGCTGATTTTCGGTTCGCATACGGCGAATGCGAAGACGTTGTTCGTTAACCCGATTGACATGAACAATACTGCCGTCGCGGCAACTCGCACAATCACGGTGAATTCCGGCGCGGGTGGCGACTCGGCGGAAATGTCTGGCTCGTTGAGCAACAGCAGTGGGACTGCTCTGCTCACCAAAGCCGGCGCGGGTACGCTGCTGCTAAGTGCCGCGAATTCCTACACGGGCGGCACGACGATTAGTGGTGGGACCTTGGCGTTAGGAAATGCTGGGGCGCTTCCATCGACGGGTGCGTTGACGTTGGGCGGTACGCTGTCGAACGTAAGTGGCTCGGCGATTGTCGCTCCCAACGTGACAACGATGAACGCCAATAGCACGCTCGCCGGTACGAGCGCTCTGACGCTAAACGGCGGCTTCACCAACTCGGGCGCGAACCGCACGTTGACCGTGAGCAACACGGCGGGCACGACGCTCGGAGGGATCAACCTCTCCGAAGCGGCCGCGACCGGCCGGACGTTGACATTGACGGGCAACGGCAATGTGGCGATCACTGGTCCGATTCAAAATGCGAGTGCCGCAGGCGCTGGCAATGGGGCGCTGACCTTTAACTCAGCTTTCCATGGCACGGCAACCCTGAGTGGAGCGAGCACGTACACGGGCGCCACGACGATTAGCGGCGGTACGGTGCTGGCAACCAATACGAGCGGTTCGGCCACCGGTACTGGCGCGGTGACCACCGCAGCGGGTACTACGCTGGGCGGTACGGGCACGATCGGTGGGAGCGTTACGAATAAAGGCATCCTTGCTCCTGGCGTTGGCGGCGTCGGAACGTTGTCCATCGGCGGCAACCTGACCGATTCGGCCGGCTCATCGTGGTCGATTGACTTGAGCGGCGCGACGGCCGACAAGGTTGCTGTTACGGGCAACGTCGATCTCTCGGCGGCGGACACGTTGAACGTCGCTGGCGCGGGCACGGGTTCGAGCTGGCTCATCGGCACGTACAGCGGCACGCTGACGGGCACGTTCGATACGGTGACCTCGGGTTACACGGTGTCGTACGTGGGCGGCAACATTACGTTGAATACCGTCGGCGGCGGCTTGGCGGGCGACTACAACCAAAACGGTGTTGTCGACATGGCCGACTACGTGCTGTGGCGCAACAACATCGGTCAGCCTGCGGGCACGTTGCCGAATGACACGGCTGGTGGAACGATTGGCGATGCTCAGTACAATCTGTGGCGGTCCAATTTCAACAAACCTGGTTCAGGCAGTGGCCTGAGCGGCGGAAGTGCGGTGCCGGAACCGGCGACGCTCGGAATGTTGTTGTTGGGGTTGTTAGCAATCGTTCCGCGGCGCACGCGCTAAGCTGCTCGCAATTTGCATCTGTGAACCTTCAAAACGCCGGTCAATTGACCGGCGTTTTGCTTGCGCTCGGAAGTGAAGTTCGATCGTCGCTTCGTAACGGATGTAGGGATTCGGCGGCTGGTTGCTGGCACTGGCAGCTTTCTTTAGGCCTTCGAGAGCCGACTTTTGCGGCGGAAAGGCGTACCGGCTGCCTAGTATGAAGACTGGGTAGAAAACGGGCCGAAACTGGAGATAGTTGCGTGGCACGCAATGCTTTTCGATTGACGCTGGTTGGTTGGGCAGCTGTGGGGGCGATCTTGGCGGGAGTCGAGTTCGCGCACGCGCAGCCGCCGCAAGGCATCCGTAGTGGCGGCCCGAATGGACCGCAGGGCGGTTCGCAGAATGGGCCGCAAACTTATCAACGGCAGAAGTTTGATGGATCGCGTTGGGGTCGTGACCGCCGGCGGAATGACTTCGGGCAGTCTTTTCCGTTCACGACGCCGCAAGTGAACTCGGGTTGGTATCAGCGGCCTTACCCGACGCACTTGGATTACTTTCGGTTGAGGAGCAATGAGGCACCGCCGCCGTATTACGGAAATTGGAATGGGAGTTATGGTGGCTGGGGCGGCCCGGTGGGAGTTTTGGATAACGACGCGAGCGGGTATGCGACGCCGTCGAATGAGGATGGGGTGAGTGGCGGCCAAGGGGTGTCGCCGCGGGCGCTGTTAATGAATCCGCCGTCGGATCAAAGCAAGAGTGGGGATGCGAGCGGCAAGGGAACGGGGGCGGCTGTCGGGAGTGAGAGCTTGCCGGCGCCGTCGAAGTAGGCGTAGCGGTGGTGGTTGGTCGAACCGACGAGCGTAGCTCGCCGGCTAACGAATTGCAGGGAGGCAATCGTGGGGATCTTCTTACAGTCGCGGTCAGAGTTCGTGACCGCGTTGCGGACGCTTGGTTTGAGCGTCGTCGTAGTGCTCGGCATAGCAGCGGTTTTGCGCGCTCAGGATATGGGTGGGCCGCCTGCGCAGTACGGCGGGGCGACGACATTCCGTTCAGGCGGCGTGATTGAAGACTCGTACTATTACCATCACCTTGGGCCGATGCGGTCGGCGATCGAGGCCGGGGGAATTCCGCAGGCGAATGGGTGGTATGAGTATGGGTTTCCGATGCAGAGTTATCGGTGGGGATGGTTTGGGGCGGAGCGGCATTACCCGCGGGTGATTTGGCACGACGGGTATTACGGAGATTGCGTGCGGACGGCGTATCGTGGGTATTAGTGCACTGCGGGTAGGGCGTGGGCGCCGACGCTAAGTAACAGTTAGCGTTGCAGGCCGATGTTGAAGCTGAAGACTTGCTTTTCGTCGGTGGGGGCGGAGAGGACCGGGAAAGCAAAGTCCAATGCAATCGGGGCGGGGCCCATGGCGGGGACCGTGATTCGCAAACCGAGACCAGGTGCGACGCGGAAGTTGTCGCCGTGGATGGCGATGTTCTCTTCGACGGTGCCGAAGTCACAGAATGCGACGCCGTGGATCATGTCGTCGGCCGTGAGTGGGAACAGGTATTCCACGGTGTTAAGCCATTCGAATTGACCACCGACCTGGACGTTCTGCACGACCGGTGATGCGCCGCGGAAATCGAAACCGCGGAGGGTCGAAAAACCGCCGGCGAAGAAGTTTTCGAAGATCGGCGTGTGGTCGCCGGTGACGCCGACGCGCGAGGAGACGGTGAGCACGTGTCGGCCGGAATGGTCGGGTCGCTCGTCGAGCAAGAAATACTGGCGGCCATCGAGCACGGCGCGTGGGTACGTGAAGCTGCCGGTGACTTCTTCCAGTTCGAGCTGCAAGAAGTGGCCCTGGGTGGCCAGGAACGCGCTATCGCGTGTGTCGTTCGCGATGCTGTATTTGAAACCGTGGATCGTGTTATCGCCGACGACTTCGGCGAGCTCGGGCAGCAGCGGGTTCGACGGATTGCTGATTTTGACGTCTTCGCCGCGGTACGCGACGCCCATCGACAGATCGTTTTCGATCCATTGGTAACCGAGCGAAACGCGGCCACCCGTACGTTGTTCGTCCCAATCGCGGTATTGGCGTGTGAAGTACGAACCGCTGAGGCCGAGGCTGACCGGCGTATCGAGCAGGTAGGGCTCGGTGAAGCTGGCGAGGTAGCGTTGCACCTCGGTACCGGGAGCGGCTTCTAAGCGGAAGTGTTCGCCGGCACCGCGCCAGGCTTTGCCATCGACGACGTCCTGCCAGCTGGTGGGGTAGCGTGTCCAATCGAAGTTTTGTTCGTCGAGCAAGATTTGGCCGACGAGGCCAGCGTCGGAATTCACGGCGACGCCAAGCATGAGGCGGCCGGTTTGGTTTTCGCTGAGGACGACGTCCATGTCGACGGCGGGGTCGGTGAACATCGGAGTGAACGAGTCGGTTGGCGCGGTCGTGTTGGGGACCGGACCGAGGGGCGTGATATTCGGGCTTGGTGCGAGCGAGTTCGGTGAGGTCGGAGGCGGCGCGAGGGACGGCGGCGGAGCCATCGTGGTGGGGCCGTTGTAGATGGGTCCGCCCGGCATTGGTTGTGGACCCGGGGCATATTGCGGAGCGCCGGGCGCATATTGCGGAGTTCCAGGCGCGTATTGCGGTGCGCCGGGTGGAACCGGAAGTTGTTCGTAAGCTTGCGGACCTGTGACGACTGGTACGGGCGCGGTGGCTGGATTCGGCGGAATTTGCGGTTCCGTGATAGCAACCTGGCGAACCGGGTATTGCGAGCCGCCGGGTGGCACGGCTTCGGGGCCGGTAGCGCCGACGGCCTGGCCGCCGAATGCTGGTGAAGTGTAGCGGTCGGCAGACGAGGGTGGTGCGGTTGGTGTTGGGTAAGCGTTCGCGGGATAGTTAGGAGCGGCGGCCGTTGGGGACGTGTAGGCGGCACCAGTCGCGGGTTGGTAGGGGCTTTGAGTGCGGACGACCAAGCCGCTGTAAGGATTTTGAGTCGATGCAGCGGCCGATTGGTTTGGCGCGTAGATGTTGGAAGGAGACGCCGCCGTGTTGGGCAAAGTCGTTACGACGGGCGGTTGGGCAACCGTGTTGTCGTCGTAAGGTGGACGGCGAACTTCGTGGGCTTGCGGGGCACCTGTGAATACTTTGTATACCGACTCGGTCGAAACTGGCCGCGCATTCGCAGCGGGCTTCGAGGCGTCTGCGGCGGTATTGTCTAGATACAGATGGAGATCGACGTCGGTGTCGCTGTGGGTGTAGTCAGCCGGAGCTGGAACTTGGTAGGTCTGCGCGTGGGTAAGCGCGGTTTCGAGTGCGGCGTTGGGTGGCGGCAGGAGTGGTGCGCCGTCGGCCGGCTCGTCGTCGTCATCTGGACTTTGACCGCGGAAGCCGGAGCTATCGTTGCTGGCGGTTTTCTTGTCGCCGACTTCGGGGATGTGGTAAGTGATCTTGGGCGACACGCCGTGCGAGGGGTCGGTCATGAACAGACCGCTGGCTTGGAGGCGGCGTTCGCTGGCGTGAATTTCGCGGATGTCGGCGATTTGGCCGGATTTAAGCGATAGGCGATTGAGCGCGGTTTCGATTTTAGTGTGCGGATTGTCGCCGTTGATGTGCACGAACACATTGCCGACGCGCCAGCGCTTGCCCTCATCGATGTGATAGAGGAGCTTCAGCCGGCCTTCCTGTTCAAGGAAGATGGGTTCGGCGCGGATATCGGCGAAGATATAGCCTTGGCTGCCGTAGAGTTCTTTGAGCCAGGCGACATCGGCGTTCATGCGATCTTGCTCGAACGGCTGGGGGCCGGCCGGCAATGGGAAAAAATGATGATAGGCTTTGACGAAGGCGTTGGGACCCGATGTGGGATCGGGCTTAAGGTCAACGCCGATGGTGAGCGATTCGCTGGGGAACAGTCGGTTGCCAATGAAGGCGACGTCTTGGACCTGGTAGCGTGGGCCTTCGTGAATTACGAACCGCAGCGTGAGCCACTTGTTCTTTTCATCGAACACGAGCTCGCGGCCAATTTTGGCTTGGAAGTAGCCGAAGGAGCGGTAGAAGGCGGTGAGCTTGTTGACGTCGGCATCGATTTGATCGCGATCAACATAGCCTTTGAAGATGTACAGGATCGGCGGCGCGGAGTCGACTTTGGTGCGCAGACGGCGCTCACTGACGAACTCGTTGCCGACGAACTCGACCTTCCAGATTTTTTGGGATTGGCCTTCGTTCACCACGAACACGATGCCGTGGTCGGTCGGCTTGTCGCCTTCGAGAATGCTGATTTGGGCGTTATTGAAACCGTTTCGGTGATAAAGGTCGATGAGCTTTCGCTTGGCTTCTTGCACGGCATAGGGATCGACGGGACCGCCGACTTTGAGATCGGTTTCCTTGGAGAGTTTGCTGGTGCGAAGCTCGGCGTTGCCGAGGTACTCGACGTAGCGGACGACGGGCCGCTCGATGACTTTGAAAATGACGATCCGGCCTTTGCCAGCTTGCTCGTAGGTGGGCTGGACATCGACAAACCAACCGCGGGCGGTGAGCTTGCGGACGTCGCGCTGGACGAGCGCGGGGTCGAAGGGGCGGCCGATGCGCGTTTGGAGCTGATTCAGGATCTGAGAAGTGGGGATCGTCGTGTTGCCGACGATTCGGATATCGGCGACAGGCTCATCGGTGGCGGATAGCGTGGGGCCGGAAATTTCGCGGTTGTCTTTCTTTTTGCCAAAAATCGAATTGGCGGCGGAGGGAATATCGCTCATGCCGCTGCCGCCGGGTTGGGCGGTGGCGCTAGTCGAGATACAACTCAGCGCAATGGCGAGCGCAGCTGCCGAGAGCAAGGCAAACGGGTGCTTAACGCGCTGAGCCAAAGTGCGGGTTCCGATGTTTTACGGCAGTCGTCGCGGGAAAGACGGTTCGCCTATCGCTGAGACAGCGGTTCGACAAGGTTTGCGCGCCGCGGGCTCGCACGTCTAACCAAGGGACTTGGCGACGGCTGTTGGCAGTGCGCAAAAGCTGCGTAGAGATAGCCAATCTGCCATTTCGCGGCAAGGCAGGTTCGCAATCGTGAAACTGGCTGCGAAGTGTTAACCAGTTGTGGTTGCCAGCAGCATGGGGACGCTCTGTAAATTAGAATCTCGCTGCTAGTTTAGCTAGATGATCCTATTGGTGATATTTCACGGTGACGGTTGCAAGCTAGCCAGCAGTAATGGCAGACCGCTTTGAAAAGTTAAGGCGGAGGGGAAAACGAGCGGACTGGCTGCGCCGGAGAATCGCGAAAAGCTTTGGCATTTACGGGAGATTGTGGCTAAAATCGGCGATGCATCAGAGCTTGTGTCATCTAAGACGTGAGAGGAAAGCTAATGACCAAACATTCAGCATCGTTCATTTCATTTTCGATTCTGCTTTTTTCGTGTGCGACGGCGCAGGCAGCACTCATTGCTTACGAACCTTTCAACGACACGACGCCGAATCGAGTTCTGGGTCAAGCGAATGCATCGACCGGCACGAGCTGGCTGCTCGCGGCGGCGGCCGCCGCCGGTGGTGATACGACAGGTGTCAACGTCGCAAGTGGAAGCTTGGCTGTGCCAGCGGTGATGCCCACGCCGATCGGCAATTCGGCGACGATCAACGGGAATGGGAATTCGAGTGGCGCGGCCGATCGATTGGCGTTCGCGAGTGTGGGTGGCGCAATCACATCGGGAAGTGTTTTCTTTTCGATGGCGGTGAAGATCACTGACGTGAACGCGGCCCAATCGAACAACACGATTGGGGGCTTCTTTTTTGGTTTGAATAACACGGGCAATTCTGCGACGACAACGAATCCGAGTTCCGTTGCCGCGCGGTTGCAAATGCGGATCGATCCGACGGATGCTTCGAAGTACGATCTTGCAATCTTCAATAATCGAGCGGCTGTTTCGACGAGTCCATTTTGGACGTCTGGCCTCACCGTGGGCGACACACAATTTCTGGTCGGCTCTTATGACATTGCGAACCAAGTTTCGAAGTTGTGGGTTAATCCGAGCATGAACACGTTTGGCGACAATTCGCTGACGCCGGCGGCTACGGTGAGCGATACGACGGCCGGAGCGGCGATCAATATCGCGAGCATCATTTTGCGACAGAGCCCGGCTCCGTTTGTAAATTTGGATGAAATCCGGGTTGGAACGGACTGGGCCAGCGTTACCGCTCCGGAGCCTGGTACATTGACGCTGCTTGTGTTGGCATGTGGTGTATTATCATCCGCGGTTAGGAAGCGCCGAGCTGAACTATGCGAAATTTAGCCATCTTGTGCTTTTGTTTGTCGTCGACGCCGATTTGGGCGGCCGATCTTTTGCTTTACGATGGGTTCAATTACAGCCCTGGCCAGCTGTTGGTTCAGCCCACGGACAATGGGGTCACACCTACTCCTGGGCACCATAACGTGGCGTACAACGTCGATTGGCGCTATGCGGGCACCGGAGGGACGAATACGAATGCGCCTGGGGTCAAGTCGGGCAGTTTGAGTGTGACCGGCTTGCCCGCCCCGACGGGTAACAGTGTCGCGTTCGATATGACGCAAACCGGCGCCGCGCGCATTGGATTGCCAGCGGCGATCAGCAGTGGCACGATCTACTGGTCGGCGATCGTGCAGATGAACAACACCAACACGCTTTCATCCAGCACCACCACGGGTGCGCTGATAGCCGGGCTTAATAACACGACTGGATCCAGCGGAGTCATCACGGGTGGCGGATCGATTTTGCTGGTCAAGAAGGCTCAGACTGACCCAGGAAACACGGACTATGAGCTCGGCACGGGCGTTTCGACCAACAATTCCGATCGCACATTCGACTCGACTCCGCTGCAGCAAGGCGTGCCGGTATTCGTCGTAGGTTCGTATCAGTTCGTAGGCACGGCGGCACACGATGACATTGCGCGGATGTGGATCAATCCTGCATCGAGCTCGTTCGGGGTTGATGAGGCGTCGAAGCCCGCAGAATCGCTGATTAGTCAGAATGGTGCCGGCGCCGATTTGGCTGGCGTTTCGAGTTTGTTCTTGAGGAATATCAGTACGGTGGGCAATTTCGATTTTCAATTGGATGAGCTGCGAATCGGAACGACGTGGGCGAGCGTGACTGCTGCTTCGACTTCGCCTGGAGTTCAAGGAGACTACAACGGGAATGGAGTGGTGGACGCGGCGGATTATGTTTTATGGCGCAATGGCGGCCCACTTCAAAACGAAGTGGCCTCGGGCGGGACGGTGGACTCGGCCGACTACGATGCGTGGCGAGCGCGGTTCGGGAATACCTCTGGCAGCGGGGCAGGGCTAGTTGCGAGCGAAGTTCCGGAGCCGACATCGCTGGCATGTGCTATTCTGGCCGGCGTGACACTTTCGTTCACTTTGCGGCGGCGGTCGCGAGAGATGGCTTTGCAGCAGTAAGTTGATTAACAACGGAAGCAATAAGCCAAGCCTCGCTTTGGATAAGTTGTCCATTTCACGCAACTCGCGCGATTAGGCTGAAAAACCTTGGCGTTTTTCAGGCGTTCCAGTTACAATCGCAGGGTGTATTTTGACTGACGCGCTATTGTCGCGGGATGCGGTCCCGACTAAATGACATGGCGGATGGGAGTGGAGGAGTAGCGTCGTCAAATTTCTGCGATGCTATTCCTTGCGCGGTGTGGGAGCCGTGATATTCGCGTTGTCAATTGACCGCAGATACTGCCGTTGAAACCGGCGATGGATGTGGTCGCGGTGGGCGATTTGGAAGTTGAGTCAAACGCGAATGGCAGATTGAGGCCCGAGATTTGCTTTCACCGTTCGGAGTTCTTATTGCGTAAATTGGACGCATGCGCCGTGGCTGCCCACGGCATGGTTGGAAATTTGCTAGACGACCCACGCTTGCTCATGGGAGCGGCGCACAACTTTAGGACGATATCAACAATGAAAATGTGCAAAGCGTTTTTGGCGGTAGCGGGCATTGTTGCGGTGAGTTTTTCGACGGCACGCGCTCAGACTTGGACCGGGTCAGGTGGCAACAACAAATGGACGACGGCCGGAAATTGGGACAGCGGGGTTCCGGGCAGTGGTAGCACGGCAAATTTTGTAGATGGCGGCAATAGTAACACGAACGTGAGTCTCAGCGGCGGAAACCAACCCATTGGCACGCTTAATTTCGACACGGCCAACGCGGCGGCGTTCAATCTGGGTGTACTGAACTCGGGCGATCAGTTTACGTTCGACGGTGGCGGTTCGATTACGATCGGCGCGGCCGTAACGAACGTTGAAACTATCAACGCGAAGATTGATACGGGCGGCGATCTCAATATCAATCTGGCAAATGCGACGACGACGCCGGGCTTGAAGCTTGAGGGGAGCGTGAATCTCAATGGCTTTTTGAACTTGGGATCTACTACTCCATCAAGTGGGGCGATCACGGTCGACGCACCGATCACGGGGCCTGGAATCGTGAACAGCACGATCCGCACCGGGTCGCTTAATCTCAATGCGCAGAGCACGTATTCGGGCGGCACATTCTTCAATGCGACGAACAGCGGCGAGCAACCGGCGATTCGGCTGGGTGTTGATTCGGTCGGCGCGCCCGGGTCACTGGTTTCCGGACCGCTGGGTACTGGACTGATCACGGTCCAAAGCGGCAATCCGGCCGTGTTTCAGCCGGTCGGCGGGGATCGCACGATCGCCAATGATTGGCTCTTCACAAATGCGATATTTGTTGGATCGATACCATCGGCGCCGTTGGTGGATCCTACGCCACATAGCTTAACGCTGACGGGGAACGTGACACTGGGAACCACGGGGCGGGTGCTGACGAACAACTTGCCCGCAGGTGTGTCGCTCAATTTTGGCTCGTCGACGGTGACTTCGAATCTATCGTTGAGCAGCACGCTCTCGTTTCAAACGCAGAGCGCTGTTTCAGGCGCCGGGGGCGGTGTAACGGTCATCAACGATCCGATCGTCAACGGCGTGGCCAACGGCGCGATCGCGGTTCAAAACAATGCCACTTTGATACTGAACAACGCGAACAACACCTATTCTGGCGGGTCGAGTATCACAGGCACGGGCGGCGTTCCTGGCAACCCGGTGAACCCGGAGTTGATCGTTAACGGGGTAAAGAGTGGGGCGGGTAATATCAACGTGAATAGCCGATGTGGTACGGGCGCCGGCACCGCGTGTTCCGCAACGAATGCCACGCTTATCGGCGTCGGCGTACTGGGCGGTACTGGCAGTATCTCGGGTTTGGTGACCAACGCGGGCATCATATCGCCGGGTTCGGTCGCGGGCACGCCTTCGACGCTCACGTTGACGGGGAATGTCACGGATAGCGGTATTGCGGTGGCCCCTTCGCATTGGGCGATTGACCTGAGCGGGGCGTCGTCCGACAAGCTTGTCATCGGCGGAAATGTCAGCTTGGCGGGTGTTGATAATCTCGATGTGTCCGGCGTTGGCAGCGGCACGAGTTGGGTAATTGCTACCTATGCGGGTACGCTGACCGGAACGTTCGACGTCGTTACACCTGGCTATACGGTGGACTACGGGACCGGGAGCAATAGCAAGATCACATTGAATGCGGCTGCTCCCGGCGGAGTCCCGGGCGACTACAACAATAATGGGGTCGTCGATGCCGCGGACTATGTGCTGTGGCGCAATGGCGGGCCGCTGCAAAATGAAGTCGCTTCGACAGGGGTCGTGGACGGGGCGGATTACGATGCGTGGCGGGCGCGGTTTGGCAACACCTCCGGAAGCGGCAGTTCGCTGAGCGCGGGCGCTGCGGTACCGGAGCCGGGCACCTTGGCGCTCTGGATGGTTGGATCGGGTCTGGGGTTGGTTGCGAAAGGTCGCCGCGCGAGAAACGGCCAGTGGCGATTCGTTGTTAGGAAGAAAAGCAGCGAAGGCGCGGTGATACGGTGAATTGCTAAGAGGATGAGGATTAGGGAATGATCGTGCGCACTCGTCGAACGAATAAAGATCGCGGTTTCACGCTTGTGGAATTGCTCGTGGTGATCGCCATTATTGGTATTTTGGTCGCGCTGCTTTTGCCAGCGATTCAAGCGGCGCGGGAGGCGGCGCGGCGGGCGCAATGCCAGAGCAATATGAAAAACATTACGCTGGCAGTATTGAATTATGAGAGCGCTAACAAGAAATATCCGCCGGGATTTGTGTCGTCGCCAAGCGCGACCGAGGCCTGGGGTTGGGCTGTCTTCACTCTGCCATACTTAGAAGAGCAGAGCATTTACGATCAGCTAAGGCCTTCGACGACATACTTGGGGCCAGTAGATGCCACTAGGAAAGGGCGACGTAATTTGGCGGATGCACTCGCTGCCGCGGCGCCGGCGAATGCGAGTGAGCTTGCACCATTGCAGACGCCAGTGCCCGTGTTTCGTTGCCCAACAGATTCGACACCGACGCTTGTACCGTGTGACCAACCGGGCGGCGGGTGTAGTGGCAGCTGGCAGTACAATTCAGGGCAGCCGGCACCGACGAGCGATTTGGGGATTTGGGGACGAAGTTTCATCAGCACGAATTCGGCTAAAATCACGCAACGATTCTTGCCGCCGACCTCGAATTACGTGGGGAATCGAGGTACTGTTGACGCGGGCTGCCCGGGAACTCTGGATGGCACCAGCTGGACGCCTAATCAAACGGTATGCAACAGCACAGGCGTGTTTTTTGGAAATAGCCAGGTTGCGTCGAAGCAGATTACGGATGGAACAAGCAACACGTTCATGGTGGGAGAGCGCGATCACTATTGTTTATCGGCCACTTGGATCGGCGGGCGGGAAACGGTGGACGGGTCCGAAATGCATAGTACGCTTTGGACGCTGGCACACGTTGAACATGCCTCGCTCAATGACCCGCGTACGTTGCAGTACGATACTTGCACCGAGTCGTTTAGTAGCTCGCACAAGGGCGGTGCATTCTTCGGCTTCTGCGATGGCTCGGTTCACTTTATTAGCGATGACATTAACTCGAATCAGGGCCCTTCAAGCTCGACTTGTCTCGCGAATCAACCGGCACCGCTCGGCTGTGCTTCGCGGCTATTTACCAACGTAATTGGAGTTTACCAACGTCTTGCTTGGCGAGATGATGGTGAAACGGTCGACAGCTATTGAGAATCTTGACGTAGCGTTCGCGAGCTTGCCCTAATCGACATTTGGAAAGGCTAACAAGCGATGATGGATCGGCAGAGTCGAATCGCCGCGTCCTTTCTGTCGTTGATCGTATTGGCTGGCTGTGGTACGAGCGGTCCTCAGATTGCGCCAGTCAGTGGTCACATTACACTCGATGGCCGACCGCTGGCGACAGCGGACATAGTCTTTCAGCCGGAGGACGGGCAGCGTCCATCTATGGGGCGATGCGATGCGGAGGGTCGCTACGTGTTATCCTACAAGCGCGGCCAGGAAGGCGCGCTTGTGGGCAAGCATGTCGTGCAAATTTCCGTGTCCCGAGAAATAGTCAAGAACGCGCCGACGATTGCGGCAAAGTTCAACACTCAGTCGGAAGTTCGTCGTGAAGTGAAACCAGGGCTGAATGAATTTGACTTCGATGTGACCACGGAAAAGGCCGAAAAAAAATGATCGCTCAAGGTCATTTTACAGCGGAGCTCGCGTCGTTAGAGAGAATCGGGCCCGAAGTCGGCGAATTCGTCGTATTCTGGCTGCTGGTAGTTTTCGAAACGCGTGACGTTTCCCCGCCACGTAAGTTTGATATCGCCAATTGGACCGTTGCGCTGTTTTCGGATCAGCAACTCTGCCTGGCCCGCTACTAGCTGCCGTTGATCGTCATCCTGCGCGTACATTTCCTCGCGATGTATAAACATTACGACGTCGGCATCTTGCTCAATGGCGCCCGATTCACGGAGGTTGCTGAGCTGCGGCTTGTGCGCGCCCCCGCCTGATTCCGCTTGCCGATTCAGTTGCGCCAGGCAAACGACGGGGATGCTTAACTCACGCGCAAGCCCTTTGAGTCGGCGTGCGATTCGGGCAACTTGTTCTTGCCGGGGATCTCGGGAATTATCCGGTTCAATCAACTGCAGGTAGTCGATAACAACGGCGGCAAGTCCCTCGCGCCGCTTGAGTCGACGGGCGGTGGCCGCGATTTCGGTCATGTTACGACTTGGCGAATCATCGATGAAGAGAGGTGAGCGGCTCATAGCACTCGCTGCCGCCACGAGCTTTCTTGAGTCATCCGCTTTCATCATGCCGTTGCGAACTCGATAGCTATCCACCTGGGCGCGCGAACAGAGGATTCGATCACAAAGCTCCAACGCCGACATTTCTAAACTGACGAATAAAACGGGCCGTTGTGGTCCATGATCGTCGAGCGAGACGTGCTCAACGATATTTAGAGCGAATGCCGTTTTTCCCATACTCGGCCGGGCGGCAATAATCACTAATTCCGAATTTTGCAGGCCGCCGGTGAGCTTATCGTAGTCGCTGAACCCTGTTTCGATTCCAAGGCACTTATTCTTATCCTGACGTGAATCGATCCGAGTGAGAGCCTCCATGAGAACGTCATGGACTGACTGAACCTGACTTTCTTGGCCAGTATCCAGTATGCGAAATACCCGCTCCTCTGCCTTGGCGAGCATCTGGCGGGCATCGACGCCGGTTTGATAGGACTCTTGGATTATGTCTGTGCTGGTGTGGATCAGCGATCTGAGCACAGCTTTGTCTCGAACGATGCGCGCGTAATGATCAGCATGCGCGGCCGTTGAGACTTCCTGTGAGAGTTCTAGCAGGAATGCGGCTCCGCCTACTGATTCATACTCGCCGGCATCCCTCAGAAGCTGGCTGAGCAAAATTGGATCAATCTGCTTGCCGCTCTCGTGCAGGGCGAGCATGTGGCTGAAGATCGTGCGGTGGGCGGTGTCGTAGAAGTCGTCGGCCCGTACAAGGAGGGCGACTTCATCGCAGGTTTCGGGGAGGAGGAGCAGGCTGCCGATGAGTGCCCGCTCGGCTTCGAGACTACGTGGCGGTTGGCGATCGAGGAGCTCGCCGATTTTGGCGGAGGGTTCTGCGCGCGGCTTTCGATCTACTGTGGCCACAGATTCGATCCGTCGTGATTTACGGGAGCTAACGCGTCCAGCTGCGTGGGGGACCGGAAACTATCTTACCATACGAAAACCCCCGGCAGAGCCGGGGGCTGACGTACGAATGCGCGAACGAAATATCTGCAACAGCAACTAGGCTTCGGCGGCCACGGCAGGGACGACCCAGACCTTGAGCTCGCCTTCGACTTCGCTCGAGTAACGGACCTTTACCGTGTAGAGGCCGAGTTCCTTGAGCGGGCCTTCGAGGCGGATTTGGTCGGACGACAGGTGGATGTCGCTGTTCTTGAGAGCGGCCACAATATCGGCGGCGCCGACGCTGCCGTAGAGATGACCATCCTCGGTGGCGTTGGCCTCGATCGTGATGCTCTGCTTGGCGAGCTCGGCGGCTTGCTTGCGGAGTTCCGCCTGGCGCGCGAGTTCGATTTGCTGGAGCTTCACCTTGTGCTTATCGACCATGCGCTTGTGATGGTCGCTCGCGAGCGTCGCGAGGCCGTGCGGAATTAAGTAGTTGTAGGCGTAGCCGGGCTTCACTTCGACGACCTGGCCTTGTTTGCCGACGTGCTCAACCGAGTGAACGAGAAGCAGCTCGACGCCGCCGCGCTCGCCTTTGGGAAGCGGCTTGTACGGGCTGGTGAGAGTGCGTTTAATTTTGCGTTGTTTGGTTTTCATCGGGAGACTGGGGGCTGGGGGCTTGGGACTGGAAAAACGTTCAGCGCCAAAACCCTAGAATGGGATGTCATCGCTCGGCGGGGGACCACCGGCGGGTGAGTATTGTTCGGAATCGTCGTATTGCGGTTCGCCACCGCCAGCACCGCCGCGCGAGCTACCGCCGCGGGCACCACGTCCTCCACCTCCACCGCCGGCACCGCCACCTTCGCGTGAGCCGAGCATTTGCATGCGGTCGCAGGTGACGCGGAGCTTGGAGTGCTTTTGGCCATCCTTCTCCCAGGTGTGGAGCTTGAGGCGGCCTTCTATGAGCACGGGCGAGCCCTTGCTCAGGTATTCGTTGGCGATTTCTGCGGTGCGGCCCCAGAGCGTGATATCGACGAAGGTGGTTTCATCGACCCATTGGTCGCCTTTTTTGATGCGATCATTCACGGCGAGGCCGATATCGGAGACTGCGGTGCCGCTAGGGATGTAGCGGAGCTCTGGGTCGCGGGTCAAATTGCCGACGAGGATGACGCGGTTGAAGCTGGCCATGGTGGTTCTCTCCGCAGGGGAGCGATTTTAAAACGTTGGGATTTGGTGCCTGATGGGTACTGAACATTCGTTCCGTTCAGTCAGTTCAACCTATCAAATGGGCGATGGGGTGGCAATGAACTTCGGAGGTGACAAATGACGCTGCAAAATCCCAAGTTTTCGAGGGTGCTATCAGGCTCGTGGGGAAATCTTGTCGACTCAGTTCACTTGCGTGAGATAGCTCCACTAAGCTTCGAATTCCGGAATTTCGATCGCCGCGACTTCGCGATTTGGAGTGGCGACCGGAGCCGGAGCGTGTTGGGCTGGGCCGGCTTTGGCGTGCTCGATGACGGCATCCACGATGTGCGGATGGATCTTGAGGACGAGGTGCCGCAAGATACCCTCGTGGATTTCCCACTGGCGGTTGAGGGTGGTAAGCATCGAGCTGGGGCCGCGGAAGTAAATCAACCAGTAGGCGCCTTTGCGCTGGCCGTTGATCGCGTAGGCCAAGCGGCGTTCTTCCCAGAGGCGGCTGACGAGGACTTCGCCCTGTTCGGCCTGGATCATTTTCTCGAGTTCGGCCGACAGGCCGGCACGCTCGCGGGCGTAGCGGTTCGAGTCGAAGATGATCATTGCTTCGTAAACGTTGGTTCGTTCGGACAAGGGTGAGGCTCCTTTTTTGGCCGGGGCGGGGACGCCCCGGCTCACTGTAATTTAGTTGTATTGGTTCATCGCGGCGGCGGTGCCGGCTGTCGTCCAGTGTTCGACGGCCTCGGCGGCGCGATTGATTGTTTCTTCGATTATTGTGCGGTCGGATGGACCGAATTTTCCTAGTACAAAGTCGGCGGCGTCCCAGGAATCCGGCACTGGTCCGATGCCGACTCGCAAGCGGCTGAATTCTTCCGAACCGAGCCGCTTGATGATGTCTCCCAAACCGTTTTGTCCGCCGGCCGAGCCCTTGCTGCGAAATCGCAGTGTGCCCAGTGGCAGGTTGAAATCATCGCAGATAACTAGCAGATCGGTGAGCGGCAGTTGGTAAAACGCCATTGCCGCCTGAACGCTTTGTCCGCTGCGATTCATCAACGTGTGCGGCCACAGGAGCAAGGCACGTTCGCTGCCGATCGTGACATCTACTGTGCTGCCGTCGAACTTCTCTTTGGGTGAGTCGCCGCCGTTGCGTTTGGCAACGAGGTCGATCACGTTGAAGCCGACGTTGTGCCGCGTGTTTCCGTATTTCCTCCCGATGTTTCCTAAACCGACGATCAGTTTCATCCGCTATGCCGCTTTGCAAGACCTGCTCGCTGAAGCGACCAAGCCAAAGCGGAACTGGGTTATTCCTTCTCTTCGGCCTCTTCTTCTTCGTCGGCCTTGCCCTTGCTGATGACTTCTGGTTCGGCGGCGCCTTCCTCGGCGGCTTCGACTTCTTCTTCCGACACTGGCGCGACACAGTGGACGATCATTTCATCTTCGTCGCCAAGGATGGTTGCCCCGGCGGGAAGATCGCTGATGTCCTTCGCAGTGAGGTGATCGCCGATTTTGAGATTCTTAATGCTGATGTGAAGCTTTTCGGGGATCACATCGAGCGCGACTTCGATTTCGATCGAGTGAATGACTTGTTCAATGACGCCACCCTCGCGAACGCCGATGGATTCACCCTTGAGTTCAATGGGCACTTCGATTGTTACTTTTTCGCCGGCGTGGACGCGGAGCAAATCGACATGCAGCAGGACTTGATAGAAAGTGTCCCACTGGACGTCTTGAAAGAGCGCTTTGCCGGTGGCGGCACCGTCGAGATCGACGACTTTAGCGCCGTGGCGGAGCGATGCCTGAACCTGATCGTATCCCAGGGTGAGGCTGACGGGCTCTTCGCCGTGGCCGTAGAGGATGGCGGGTAAATGGCCCGCACGGCGGAGGCGCTCGTTGCTGCGCTTACCGTGCGTTTTGCGTGTTTCGACCTTGAGCGTGTCGGACATGGTAGTTCGATCCGGATGGATTTCTAGCGGGCGGCGCGGGACACCTGTGAAAAGTGTCTGCCGCGGGGAAACCACTTATTGTGGCGTTAGGAGGGCTGGTCTTCAAGCCCAAGAAATCAGGGATTTAACGCTCGAACTTTGCCGAAACCCACGAAGAACGACGGAGGCTCAATGTCGAAAATTAAGGCTCGCCGCGATAAGAAGGAGGGAAAAAGAGGCCGGCTCGGGGGCCGCGAGCAGTGTAATCGTACCCGACCCTGCGGCGACGTATTGGCCGAAGTGGGATCGCCAGAATTGTGGAACTAGTGACGGTGCCTCCGACTCCAATGAATGTGGATTTGCAGGGCGAATTCCAGCCGCACTTAAGGTCGACTTTCTGGCGATCGCGGCGAAGGTTGATTCCTTGCGGTGGCGGCGGGTTTTTTGGGACTAGCCCCGATCACGGGCGAGCCAGCGACAATTTCGTGACGATTGTTTGGCATAATCTCGACGCCGGTGATATCGGGTGCTACCGGACCGCTTACTGCCAGACCAAATAAGTTGAAAGTGACCTATTCCAAACTTTTCGCCAAGCCGCGCTGATGGACGAATAGCGATAGAGCTGTCACGAGCAGGAACGATAGTGAGATAGGCTGGAAGCGCTTAGCGTGGGCGATATACGCTAACCATTACGGCCGGGGATGAGATCAGAATGCCACCGTTCGAGTTGACGCCCGTCATTAGTTCCATCGCCGGAGAGACGGCGGCCTCTTGCTATCTATTATGGAAAAGCGCGAGATCAAGGAACGCCATGTCGGGCTCGCGAAGTTTTATGTATCGGACCGATACGTCTGTGACTCGCAGAGATGCGCCGAGCCCGAGGCCTAAGACCTTAAAACGAAGCGAGAAGGGGGTTCCAGGCCGGACAAACACCGGAAATTCCCAGCTCGTTTTGCTGGGAGGCAGCGATACAGGGTAGGCCGAGTTGGTGCCCTCGGACGTAACAAGGTAACGCGGCTGAACGCCAATCACGGGGACGCGCCTGAGAGGATTCTCTACCTGATATTCGATGTGAAAGACCGCGATGTTTCCATCCGCGGGGACATCTCGAATGGTCACGCCTTGCTGATTGAAACTTGCCTTAGTCCAAGCTTTGGAATCGTTAGGTGGTTCGGCCCAAACTTGATCATTACGCCGCCAAAGCATCGAGAAATCGGAGACGCCCACAATATCGTAATTCGCAATGAGTCGATCGTAAAAACCCCACGTCGAAGATTGCACCCATTCCTCGTATTGGAAAGCGTCTCGCCGCATGGTCTGCACGAAGGGAGGCCGAAGCTCAGCAAAGTATTCGACGTACTTGTCTCGCTGCTCACCCAAGGCGTGGATTATGTAATCTAAGTTTGGTTGAAAGATTTGAAGCCGATCTTCGACTATACCGGCGTAGGTTGACCAAAGGGTACCGGTTGCGGGTTGTGGCACATCCGCGCGGATTTTGCTGGCGAAATTGGTGGCCACTGATTGCCATGGCTCTGATATCGCGGGCGCTCTTCGAGCGGCAATGATGGCGAGCAGCCAAACCAGCCATGCTCCGAGGAGGATTACGGAACCCGCACGGAACACAGTTAAGTTGGCGAAGCGGGTGTAGAGAGAGTTCCAATGGGGGCCAACTCGGCGCGCTGCCCAAACGGTCCCTAATACGAGCGCGATTCTCGTCGGAACAGCCAGGTAACCGCCATTCAAATAGCCGAAATTGGAAGTTAGCGATAAAAGCGCGTAACCCGCGCCGACCGCCGTCGCCAGCACAACCCGCGATCGATCCGGCTCGGTCGCCAGATAGTCTTGCCAAATACACCAACACCACAAGACGGCAAACGCAAGACCGAACATAAGCACGACAATCGCGCGGCTGAGCGAATACATAGTTCCATCGCCAATAAAGTGATTTGGCGGAGCCCCGAAATACCAAATCTGGTCGTTGGGGATGAGCACGAAGTAGTAGCGCAGCACATCGAGCAGTCTCGATCCAGCTAAAATCGTCGCACTGGCAATCGTGAAGATTGCCCCGAAGACGACTGCGGTTAGAAGCGGCGGCCATTCAAGGCGCGCTTCTCTAAACCGACAGACAAGCGAAGCGGTGAGACCTGTGATTAAAAAACTCCCGGCAAGGGCCAACGACTGTTCGACCCCGAGAAGCCAAGCTGCCGCTAGAGCCATCCCCAACAATAGAGCGCCGCGCCAGCCGGTGGCACATCGGTAGACGAGACCGATAGATAACACAGGAAGCAGCGAACGAAAGGAAAGCAGACTATTGCCAGGCGCATCGAAATCGCTGAGGTTAAAAAAGCGGACGATGAGCGGGATCGGAAATAACGAACAGCCCAAATAAAAAATCAGCCACAAAATGCCTGGCCAAAGGCTTCCCGTTAACAAGTAGGATGTCAACAAGTAGACGGCAATCGCGGCGAGGCGGCAGACTAACTGGCGCGTTAGCTCGGACCCGATCAGATCGCGACCGACCACGCGGTACAACGGATAGCCGATAATTGGAATTCCCAGTCCGTGAAATGCTGGAAAGTCGCGGCCGGGCAACTGTCCAAGATCAAGACGTCGGAGCGCGTCGTAATATTGGAAGGGTCCGTCGGCAAAGTGGCCCTCGAACGGACATACAGCTTGCCACGAGTAACAGAGATGCGTGCCGATGACCAGCGCCAATACGCTCGTGGCGAGCCATTGCGATTTTAAAGCACTGACGAAATGGCGAATCACGTGCCTCTACCTTTTTCGCACCCGCTTGCAAGAGTGGGCTGACAGGACAGCAGATCCGATACGCGGCGACACCAATATAGCCATTAGGTCTTGTCCCCATCTTTGACGAGTGAAACGAATGTACATGATGCGGTCCGAAGAGAGAAGGCTATCGAACTTTCGCCGTGTTTTCTCATCCGTGGCACAAACCGGTGGAACTGCCGTATGGCAAGGGTCTAACGAAACAGTCGACTGACCGATTCGTTGCGGTGGATGCGCTTAATGGCTTCGCCTAGCAGGGGTGCGACGGTGAGCACCTGGGTTTGCGGCAAAAGCTGGTCTTCGCGCAACTGGATCGAGTCGGTGACGACGAGGCTATCGAGATGGGCGGCCTTAAGGCGGTCGATGGCTGGGCCACAGAATACGGCGTGCGTGGCGGCAACGTGGACTTCCTTAGCACCGCACTCGTGAAGGGTTTTGGCGGCGCCGGTAATTGAGCCGGCGGTGCTGATCATGTCGTCGAACATGAGAGCGACTTTGCCTTTGACTTCGCCGCCGAGGATGTGGGCTTGGACGGTCGTTTCGGCGCTCGTGCGGCGTTTGTCGATGATGGCGACGGTGCCGCCGATGCGTTTGGCGTGACCGAGGGCGCGCTTGATGCTGCCTTCATCGGGGCTGACAATGACGGCGTTCGAAAGATCGATACCCGAATGGAGGAAGTGTTCGTTCAGCACGGGCGCCGCGTAGAGATGATCGACGGGGACGTCGAAAAACCCTTGGATTTGCGCGGCGTGCAGATCCATCGCGAGAACGCGGTTCGCGCCCGCACGCGTGATAAGGTTCGCAACGAGCTTGGCGGTGATCGGAACGCGACCTTCGTCTTTGCGGTCTTGGCGAGCATAGCCGAAATAAGGGATTACGGCCGTGATGCGTTCAGCGCTGGCGCGGAGCGCGCTGTCGATCATCACCAGGAGCTGCATGATGTTTTCATTCACCGGCGGGCATGTCGGTTGAATAAGGAAGACGTCGCGGCCGCGGACGTCTTCGTTGAGCTTGCACTGGATTTCGCCGTCGGGGAATTTCCCGAGGGCGATATCGCCGAGGGGGACGCCGAGGTAATCGGTGATGCGCTTGGCAAGCGTTTGGTTGGCGGTACCGCTGAAGATCTTTAGGTCGTTCATTGGGATTTTGGATTGCGGATTTCGGATCGCGGAATTCAATCGCGAATGCGACTAGGTCGGCAACTTTTTCATTTCTGTTTCGACCGCGGCCAATTCTTCGAGGGTATTAATGCTCAGGGCTTCGATTGGTTTGAGGACGCAAAGGGCGTCGACTTTTTCGCCGGATGCTTTTAGGACACTGGGGCAATCGGTTAGGTAATACTCGCCCTGAACATTGTCGGCCGTCAGTTGTTGGAGGGCGGCGAGCAGGGCATCTGGGCGGAAGACGTAGGTGCTCAGGTTCACTTCGGTAATTGCCCGTTGGTCGGGCGTGGCGTCGCGTTCCTCGACGATGCCCTGAAATTCGCCTTTTTGATTGCGGACGATTCGGCCGAGGCCAAAGGGGTTGGGCTTGTTCGCAGTACCCAGCAAGCAGGCGGGGTGTTTCGCGTCGAATTGAGTTAGGAGCGATTTGAGGGAGGAGGCCTGCGTCATGGGCGAATCGCCGGCGAGGATCAGAACTGGGCCTTTCTGGAGTTCGAGCCGCTCGCGGCACATCATGACGGCGTGGCCGGTGCCGAGCTGCTCGGCTTGGACAGCGAATTCGATGCCCGGTTCGCCCGCGAGTTCGCGGCGAACGAGGTCGGCGCGGTAGCCGACCACGATCACCATCCGCTGGACGCCGGCAGTGCGGGCGGCGTCGACCACGTAATGGATCATTGGCCGGCCGCAAACGGGCACGAGCACCTTAGGCAAATCGGAGGCCATCCGCTTGCCTTTGCCAGCGGCCAAGATAATCGCCAGAGGTTCGGCCATGGGGCGCTGGAAACCGCGGGGGCGGAGAACGAAGGGGACTGTTATCTTGCCATGAACTGGGTCATTGAGCCAGTGGTCGCATGCCGAGCGGGCGGCTCGTTGACCCTGCTTGCTCGCGTTTTTAGAATACGGGATTGGCCTGATTTCTTCGCAGAAACCCCCGTGTGTGAACCTAGCCCGTGCCGGCCGCGTCCCTTGAGTCCCCGCAGAGTGTTGAGAAGCCCGTGGTGCAAGAAGCGATCGAAAAAGCGGATCTGCTGATCGAAGCGATGGGTTGGATTCGGCAGTTTCGCGATAAGATCACGGTCATCAAGCTTGGCGGCAGCGTGATGGAAGACCCCGACGCGCTGCGGCATTTGCTTGTAGACATTGTGTTTATGGAAACGGTTGGCATGTGGCCAATCGTCGTGCATGGCGGCGGGGCTGCGATTACCCGCGCGATGACCGAGGCGAAGATTGAGTCGCGGTTTATTCAGGGTCGGCGTTACACGGACGATGCGACGCTGAAGATTGTCGAGAAGGTGCTCGCTGGCGAGATTAACGAGTCGATTGCGGCGCGGATTGAAGAGTATGGTGGCCGGGCGATGCCGCTGAATTTCGTGGGCGACTTGAATAACAACGTACTATTTGGTGAGAAGATCACGCTGGCGGGTGAAGATGGCCAGCCGATCGACTTGGGACACGTGGGGCGAGTCACGCGCGTAGATCGGGATACGATTGAGAATTTGTGTTACGCGGGGCAGGTGCCGGTGATTCCTTCGATGTGCGAAACCGAGGATGGCGAACGGCTGAACGTGAATGCGGACACGGCCGCAACGACGGTGGCCCAAGCGCTCGGCGCCGAGAAGCTGGTATTTCTGAGTGATGTGAATGGCGTTCGACGCGATAAGAATGATCCGAGCACGCTGATTCATTCGCTTACGGCGAAGGACGCTCATCGCTTGATTGCGGAGCGAGCGATTGAGGCGGGGATGATTCCGAAGGTCGAAGCTTGCCTTGAAACGCTGCAAAAGGGTGTGAGTAAGATTCACATTATTGACGGGCGGATTCGGCATTCGCTGCTGTTGGAAGTTTACACGAATCAAGGAATTGGAACGGAGATCGTGGCATCGTAGTGATCGCGGGCCGCGTGTTGGACCTTAGAAAGCAGAGCAAACATGGCGACCGCGACAAAAACGATGATGAAGCCAGAAACCGCGGAGCTCTTCGCGCGGTATGTGGTGCCGAATTACACGCGGTTTCCGCTTTCGTTGGTGCGCGGCGAAGGGTCGTACGTTTGGGATGACCAGGGGCGGAAGTATCTCGACTTCTTTCCGGGGTGGGGCTGTAATTTGTTAGGCCATTGCCCGCCGCGAGTGGTCGAGGCAATCCAACAGCAGGCGGCTGAGTTGATTCATGTGCCGAACACGTGGCACACCGAAGCCCAGGGTCGATGGGCGCAGCTTCTCTCCGAACGGAGTTTTGGCGGTAAGGCTTTTTTCTGCAATTCGGGCGCGGAAGCGAATGAAGGAGCGATCAAGCTAGCCCGCCTGCACGCCACGGACGGGCGGTACAAAATCATCACCTTCAAGGGAGGGTTTCACGGCCGGACATACGGCGCGACGAGTGCGACAGCACAGCCGAAGTATCACGAGGGAATCGGGCCGCTGTTGCCCGGATTTTCGTACGCTCCGTATGGTGATTTGGAAGCGGTGAAGAAGTTGATCGATCGCGAGACGTGCGCGATCATGATCGAACCGGTGCAAGGTGAAGGGGGCATTCGGATCCCGCCCGACGGTTTCTTGAACGGGCTGCGAGAGCTTGCCGATGAACACAACCTGCTGCTCATCTTTGATGAAGTGCAAAGCGGATGTGGGCGGACGGGCAAATGGTTCGCCTATCAGCATTCGGGCGTGACGCCGGATATCATGACGCTCGCCAAGAGTTTGTGCGGCGGCGTGGCGGGGGCCGCGATCATGACGACCGCCGAGCTGGCGAAGAGTTTGCGACCAGGAATGCACGCGGCAACATTTGGCGGAAACCCGATCGCCGCGCGAGCCGGCATCGCGACGATTGAAACGATTGATGACGAGGATCTACTCACACGGGCCACCGCTCTGGGAGAAAGGTTCCGAAAGAATCTGGCGCCGTTAGTCGAAGAGCTGCCATCCGTTACCGAGCTGCGCGTTTGTGGGTTGATGATCGGTTTGGAGCTGACTTCGGAAGGTTCGTCGCTCGTTGGAGAGTGCATGGAGCGCGGGCTCTTGATTAATTGCACGCAGCAAACGGTTATTCGGTTATTGCCCGCCATGACGTTGACCGATGCGCAGGTAGATGAAGGCTGCGAAATTCTCGCAGAAGCGCTGCGTGGGCGAGGCCGCTAAGCCGCACGCTGCGGCAATCCTGTGGCAACCGTATTTCGTTTCGTAAAAGGGTGACTATTTTGGCGACGCGACATTTACTCACTTTGGCCGACGTATCGGCGGCTGAAGTTCAAAGAGTTTTTTCGATCACCGAAGATTTGAAGACCAAGTTCGGCCAGGGTTTACGCGAGGCGCTGCTGCCGGGGCGCGTGCTCACGCTCCTCTTCGAGAAACAGTCTCTCCGAACTCGCGTGAGCTTCGAAGCCGGGATGGCGCACTTGGGTGGCAGCAGCATGCTGCTCGGCGATGATGCTGGATTCGGCAAGCGCGAAAGCATGGCCGATTTTTCGCGTGTGCTAAGCGAGATGGTGGACGTGGTTGTGATTCGCGCGAAAAAGCATTTGACAGTCACGGAGTTCGCGAAGTATTCGGCGTGCCCGGTGATAAATGGCCTCACGGATTTCGCTCACCCATGCCAGGCACTTGCGGATCTGTACACGATGCGCGAACACTTCGGAAATTTGGAAGGCCTGCAACTCGCTTGGGTCGGAGATGGAAACAACGTTGCACGGAGCCTGGTTGAAGCGTGCGGTCATCTCGGCGTAAAGATTGCCGTTTGTACGCCGAAAGGTTACGAATTTGAACCCGACTTTATCAGCTCCGCCAAGAAGACGTTTCCCAAGCTGGATATAGAACTGACTTCCGACCCTCGTGCAGCTGTGCGCGGTGCAAACGCCATCTACACCGACGTGTGGGCTAGTATGGGGCAAGAAAGCGAAAGCGAAAAGCGAAAACGCGAATTCGCTGACTACCAAGTGAACGCAAAGCTGATGTCGCTCGCTCCGAAGGACGCTATCTTTCTACACTGCTTGCCCGCCAAGCGCGGCGAGGAAGTGACGGACGAAGTTATCGACAGCGCTCAGAGTGCGGTCGTGGCGCAGGCCGCGAACCGCATGCACGTTCAAAAAGGCATCCTGGTCTGGCTGTTGGCGGCGAAGGCTTAAGGGGTGGTATTGCCGCCGTTCGTCGTCTGAGATGAGCCGGCGAATGTAAATTGTTGCACGTTGCCGATCGTGGAAAAGATCGGTTCGACCGCCACGCGGACGTAGCGGCGATCTGACGAGACAACGCCGACGGTTGACATCATCGTGCCTTCGGGCAGAGTCTGAACGATAGGCTGGAAGCCAACTGCATTGCGTCCGCCAAAGAAGGCGGCACGCCGGTCCAAGCCCGGAATGAAACGATTCGGATTTGGAGCAACGCTGGGGTCAGAACCTGTATCGATCTGTTGGGCGAGAATCGCCCGACTTATTTTTTCTTGGCGATCGACGGCTCCCGCGAGTTGGGCGGCCTCGATGGGATCGGTGCGGCGGCCGTGGTTCAAGTCGAAAAGGACCAGGGCATCTTTATCGCCTACCTCGAGCTGCTGGCGTTCGTGCTGCATATCGCCGGAGCGAAGGTGCGTGTAGACGTCGACTGTCACCTTGCCGGCGGCGACCTCGCCCCATACGCGGTGAATTTGAACTCGGTACGAGCCCGCGAAGCCTTTAGGACAAACATAAACTTCGCTCGCGCCTTCGTCGGCTTTATCCTTCGCGGTATATCCGTCACCGAGGCGGACACCACCGCCGATGGTTCGAGGATCGGAAGCGGAGCATATGGTGCCGGACGGCTCTTCGACCGAAATGTCGACATCGGCGCTGCCCGTCCAGGAGACTTTAACAACGCAATCGCGGACGACGGCTTCCTGAAGTTGTTTGAGGAATGCATCGCGCTCGTCGGTTCGGCCTTCACTTCCGAGTCGCTCGAGCGTTGCTTTGGCGACACGAGAGGCCGTTAACTCGATTTCAGCCATGCGGACAGGCCAGGCTTGGCTCAGGATGCCGATGGTTGCCCAGCGAATGCCGGCAACGTCGTCGACTTGCTGTGCGGAACGAAGTCCGAGAACGTAGGCTTCGCCGCGCAACGGTTCCATCTTCGCCACCTGCTGGCAAACCAGCATCGCGCGGCGATCGAGACCTAATCGGGAAAGGTACTGAGCGACGTACATCATTTCCTCAGCAGAATTGCTGAAATCGACGGCCGACATGACGGCCCGCTCGATATCCGACTTGGAACTGCCATTTAGTTCCATGGCGATGCCGAGGGACTCGTACATCCAGGGCTGAGCTTGACCGTTGCGCAAGGCTGCGTTGATCATCACGATGACCTGATCGAATTGCTTCTTGGCAACCAATTGGCGAGCGGTTTCTCGAATCGAGACGGGATCAACCCGATGCTGAGCGAAGTAAGAATTCCAGAACTCGGCTGGGTTCTTG
>Ga0206917_1074_pt1 | contig 27916 bp, 24 predicted proteins | sample Alteio_BWOrgHeat_68_FD_152931 | JGI IMG/M metagenome (GOLD analysis project Ga0206917, IMG submission 152931) | Enriched cells from forest soil in Barre Woods Harvard Forest LTER site, Petersham, Massachusetts, United States -... | ecosystem: Environmental > Terrestrial > Soil > Temperate forest >...
AAGCCGCATCTTTAGCGGGACATCTTAAACTTTCAAATCTGTGTTGGTTTTATGACAATAACCAAATCACCATTGATGGGAACACAAAAATTACTTTTACTGAAGACGTGGGACTGAGATTCAAGGCCTACGGTTGGAATGTTCTCCACGTCGACGATGCCAACGATTTAAATAAAATCGGCAAGGCCATAGAAACGTTTCAGAAAACAAAAGATAAGCCGACCCTTATCATTTTAGATAGCCATATTGGGTGGGGCTCTTCTAAACAAGATAAGTCAGCGGCCCACGGTGAACCCCTCGGTGAAGAAGTTATAAAGGCCACTAAGAAATTCTATGGCTGGCCCGAGAACGAGAAGTTTTTAGTTCCAAATGGAGTTCGAGAGAATTTCTCAGAAACCTTAGGCGAGCGCGGACAAAAATTAAATGAGGAGTGGGAAAAAACTCTGTCACACTACCGAGAAAAACATCCTGAATTGGCTCGGGAACTTGATCTTATAGAAAAAAGAGAATTGCCAAAAGGATGGGATAAAGATCTCCCTGTATTTAATGCCGATCCTAAAGCACCGGCTACAAGAGAAACTTCGGGGCAGGTTCTAAACGCCATCGCTAAAAATGTGCCCTGGCTTGTCGGTGGGTCTGCGGACCTTGCCGTTTCTGCAAAAACGTCTCTGAAATTTGAAGGGGCGGGTAATTTTGAACCCGGTCATTACGAAGGTCGAAATCTTCATTTTGGAATTCGTGAACACGCCATGGGTGCCATTACAAATGGAATGAACCTTTCTAAAGTTCGATCCTATGGTTCTACGTTTTTAATTTTTAGTGATTATCAAAAACCTTCTGTGCGTCTCGCAGCTCTTATGGAAATTCCAAACATTTTTATTTACACCCATGATTCTATTGGCCTCGGGGAAGACGGGCCTACCCATCAACCCGTTGAACAACTGGCGGGACTTCGCGCTATCCCCGGCCTTGTGGTTCTAAGACCAGCCGATGCCAACGAAGTGGTCGAAAGTTGGAAGATTATTATGCAACTACAGAATCAACCGGCGGCTCTCTCACTAAGTCGTCAAGGGACTCCCACAATCGATCGCAGTAAATATCATGGGGCAGCCGGCGCGGCCCGTGGCGCTTATGTCATAGCCGGTGATCTAGAAACCGCGCCCGATGTTATTCTTATGGCCACGGGAAGTGAAGTCCCACTGACTCTTGAGGCCTATGAAACTTTAAAATCTGAGGGAATCAAAGGGCGAGTTGTAAGCATGCCTTCATGGGAAATTTTTGAAAAACAAGCCCAGAGCTATAAAGATAAGATTTTGCCTCCCGAAGTTTGGGCGCGAGTTTCTGTCGAAGCCTCGGCGACCTTTGGTTGGCAAAAATATACTGGGCTTAAAGGCCGTAATATTGGTTTGAAAACATTTGGCGCATCGGCACCTTTGAAAGATCTTCTCGAGCATTTCGATCTCACACCGAAGAAAATTGCACAAGCTGCTCGCGATTTACTTAAATGACATACACAGAAATTTTAGCCGATTGGAAATCTAATAAAAAAATAGAAATGCTTTGGAAAAAGCAAAGTTCTTTATGGACTGGCAAAGATGAAAATAAGTGGTTGGGGTGGCTCGACATCGTCAAAGGGCAGCATCATAGAATTGATGAGTTTTTAAAAATCCAAGAGAAATTTGAAAAATTTAAGACCATTGGGCTTCTGGGAATGGGAGGTTCAAGTTTATGTCCGGAAGTTCTCGCTAAAACCTTTGGTTCGGCCGAAGGCTTTCCGAAGCTTTATATTTTGGACTCGACAGATCCCGCCCAGGTTAAAAGTTTTGAAGAGAAACTCGATCTAGACGAAACATGTTTTATTGTCGCGAGCAAATCGGGGAGTACCTTAGAGCCCAATGTTTTTTTAGAATATTTTTACGATTTAGCAGAAAAGAAAAATTTTATTGCCATCACCGATCCCGGGTCGGCGATGGAGAAGAAAGCTCTTTCACTTAAATTTTTAGACATATTTTACGGGATTCCAAGTATTGGGGGGCGATTTTCAGCATTCTCTGATTTTGGAATTATTCCTGCTCTCAGTATTGGAGTAGACGTTAGAGAGTATCTTGCCCAAGCCCAGCTTATGGTCGAACGATGTGGGCCGAAGGTTCCCTTAGAAAATAATCCAGGATTTAATTTGGGAGCAGAGCTTGCTTCCCAAACTCTTGGGGGCAGAGACAAAATGACTCTTATCTCAAGCCCTGAACTTTCAAGCCTTCCAGGTTGGATTGAGCAACTTGTCGCCGAGAGCACAGGCAAGAACGGCGTAGGCATTATTCCTATACCTGAAGATGACCTTCAAGAGCCAAAATATTATGGTGATGACCGGCACTTTGTTTATTTGAAATTGAGAGATTCAGAGAAAAATTTGGATAAAGAAATTTCTTCTCTTAAAAAAGCTGGCTTTCCAGTCACGATCATTGAGACAGAAGATATTTACGACTTAGGTCAGGAATTTTATCGGTGGGAGATGGCGACGGCCATTGCGGGGGCGATACTAAAGGTAAATCCATTTGACCAACCCGATGTGGAAGCCTCCAAAATAGCCACTCGCTATCTGACCGAAGAATTTGAAAAGATTGGTTACCTTCCACACGAAAATTCGATTTTCGAATCAGGTGAAATAAAACTCTTTGCCGATGAACGCAATTTTGGTCAATTGATGGAAGCAAAACCTAAATCAGTGCCCGAGTATTTGGCCGCTCATTTTGGCAGAGCAAAAGTTGGTGACTACATAGGACTTCTTGCCTACATAGAAATGAATTCGGAGACGGAGAGAATTCTCGGAAAGATGAAACATAAGCTTCAACAGTCTACCAAAGTAGCAACATGCATAGGGTTTGGACCTCGATTTCTCCATTCTACGGGGCAGGCCTATAAAGGGGGCCCGAATACTGGGGTATTTTTACAGATCACTTGCGATCCCCAGGCCGATCTACAAATCCCAGGTCAGAAATTTACCTTTGGTGTGATCGAGGGAGCTCAAGCATTGGGAGATTTTCAAGTTTTGGCGAATCGAGAACGTAGACTTTTAAGAGTGAATATCGCCGGTGATTTGATAAAGGGGCTAGAGTCTCTAGTCCAAGCCTTAGCTTGAACTAGAAGACTCTTCCATTAACTAATAATTTTTAATTTAAACCTTCTTCTTTGAGGACCTTAGCGACTGATGGGCGTGTAGCTACTCTGGTCATGTAACTTGAAATATTTTTGTAAGGCGTAAGGGGAATTTCAACCCATTTGGTCCAACCCGTTACGACGAAGGCATAGGCGTCTGCCACTGTAAAGGTTTTGCCCATCAGAAACTCTTTGCCGGTTAACTTTGTTTCTAAATAATCGAGGTAACCTTTAGCTCGACCTAAAGCAAATTTTCGATAGGCACCTTGAACGGTTTTGTCTTCTGAGACAGTGGTAACCGCAAACAATGCGCCAATTCCTTTATGCAAATCGGTTGCGACAAAGGAGAGGAGATTCATCGCTTCTGCGCGTTCAAAGGTGCCTTGCGGGGGCAAAAGATTCTTTGTTGGAGCTTTGTCGGCAATGTAAGTATGGATAGCGAGATTTTGATCCAATTGTTTGCCGTCATCGGTGACAAAGACGGGCAAAGTGCCAAGAGGATTTAATTTTGTTACCAACGTAACATTGGGATCAGAAGTCTTATCGAAATCAACGGCGACAGTTTCATATTTGAGCCCTGACTCTTCTAAAGTGATATGGCAAGAGGTCGAGCATGAGCCTGCAGAATAATAAAGTTTCATAATTTCTCCTTAGATAATGGTGAGTGAATGAAAAAGATACGCTCTTTATCTTCCGGTGGCTAGGGTGAATATATTAAAGTGTTATCAGATTATTAAGCGGCGACTTTCTTTGCAGAATTTTTCCAATGAGAATCAGAAGTTATACAGGCTTCACAGAAATGAGGACTAAGGCGCTCGCTTATTAAAAAGAGACGGCATTGAGAACATAATTTTCTCTTAGGAAGAACTTGCAGGGCTTTGGTCCCAAATACAACGGTTGGAAATTTATTTGCGGTTTTACAATCTCTAGACATACTAGTCTTTCGGCTAATCGAACCAAAACTTAAGTCTAAGAATGCCTTTTTTTTGGTCCTCGAATTTCTGCCTCTTTCTGAAGTCTTAGGTTAAACCGCCTTAGCGGACTTTTGACTTCATTAATAATTCTGAAAGGCTCACTTCTCTAAAGGGAGGAGAATTTCTCCGAGTCAAGCGAGATAAAAACGAGAGGTTCTCAAGAGCTCCAAGACAAAAGGGTTTTAAGGGGGTCCCGTGCTCACCGATAAAAACTTCATTGGGAGAAATCAGGGCGTGCCGTGCAAGTCTGAATGACCCAGTATTTCTGGAGGTGGCGTAGAATAGTTGCACTGCTTCGTGGACCACTGGTGTGAACGTGGCTACGGGTCGAGCAAGTTTTTCAATTCTATTTTTTGCTTTTCTTGCCGCACTGGTTTGGGTGAAGTCGACGTGCAATTGATGGGTTCCCGTATCAAAAATAAGATTTTGCCCATCTAAGGCAATCTTTTCGATTCCAATATTCAGTGCCGCCGGAATGATGAGACGGGGGTAGGCGTAGTTGTCAAAAGCCTGCTCCCCTCTATCGGACCTCGTCAAGATCATATGGGACGGAACTAAAAAAGTGGCTCCATCCCTCAGCTCCATGATTCGAGGATCATCAAGATCTATAATAAGTGGCTTTTGATCACGAATGAGGGCTGTCATGGCCTTCTGCACACCTTCATCGGATCTGAAGCGCAATATAAACGTCAGTTCATCGGAATCCACTTGGATTTGTTTTAAGTCAGGCTCGATTGTTGGGGTGAGTTTATGAATTTCGCGCTCACCGGCGAACTCACTTGGGATAAATGTTCTTAAAATTAACTTCGGCCCCAGCCCAGCTTCTAAACGCTCGGATCTTTCAGAACTTATGGCATGGGCAGGTACCACCACAATCGGGATGTCTCGACCTTCATTTGATTCCAGAAGTATTTTTGCATCGGCATTATTAGGCGCGATTTGACTTAAACCTTTGACCGAAAGCTCTTCTACTCTTCTGTCTTTGCGGTTGAAACTGAAAATATGAGGAATATGGCCCGATAAAGCATCTTCAAATTTTCTCGCATTGGAGTCATCGGAAAAATAAATCGACAGTATTTCTTTATGCTGTGGGCCTTCAGTGTAGACCAACACAACGGGGTGCCCATTGAGGATGAGTCTATTAAAGGTGATAACCTGCATTCCTTCTTCGAAGTTATTGTCTTTGCCCTCGCGAGTAATAAAGACTTGCTTAACTCGAGGTAGATTATTTTCTGCGTAGACATTGAATGAGAAAAAAAACGCAATGAAGTGGAGTGTTAGTAAGATCTTTCTCATGCCAGCAAGAATTGCAAGTTAGATGCCGGGCTAAAATGGGGCAAACTGCCACAAAGATTTAAGCGAACCCTTTTAAGATTTTCTCGAGAACAGCGGCATCGGGTCTGAGGTCTGCTTCCTTGAGTTGAGCTAGGGGGGTTTCCACCATACCAAGAGTGCTTCCGAGATCATGGTTCTTTGGATTTACATAAAAAAGTCCGGTAAGAAGGGTTCCCGCTTGTTTGGAGTCTTCAATAGTCTTAAGGGCTGCAACTTTATTTGAAGGGTCGTAGTCCAGTTGAAGTTTTTTAAGGGTCACGATACTTCCATCGGGAAACTCAACTTCCTTCATTGTGCCCGGGGCATAGTCGACGGCGATTTCTTGACCATGTTCCACATAACCAATCTCGTGAATTGGCGTGTCTTTCTCTTTGACTGCCAAATAACTTCTGGATGACCCTTCATGATTGTTAAACGTCACGCAAGGGCTGATGCAATCTATGACTGCAGTTCCTTGATGGCTAACGGCGGCTTTAATCAGGGGCACAAGTTGCTTTGGATCACCAGAAAAAGAGCGCGCCACAAAAGAACACCCCATGACCAAAGCGAGTTCGCAAATATCGACCTGTTCAAAAGAATTGACGGTTCCGTATTTGAGTTTTGAGTCTTTGTCTGCGGTCGCAGAGAACTGGCCCTTCGTTAAACCGTAAACGCCGTTATTTTCTACAATATAAACCATATCGAGATTACGTCTAATGAGATGACAAAATTGACCAAGCCCGATGCTGGCCGTGTCACCGTCGCCAGAAACGGCGATCATGTTCAAAGATTGATTGGCTAGTTTTGCTCCCGTTGAAACGGAAGGCATACGCCCGTGAACTGAATTAAATCCGTGGGCTTGACTCATAAAGTAAGCTGGGGTTTTCGAAGAGCAACCGATGCCCGACATCTTGGCGACGTTATGAGGGTTAATTCCAAGCTCAAAAAAAGAAGTAATGATGTGATTTGTAATACTATCGTGACCGCAGCCCACGCACAGGGTGCTGGGGGCTCCCTTATAATCAGTCTTTAACAAACCAGCTTTATTTTTTGCTGGACCTGCGGGTGTTGCTGCTCCTGCTGGTGCTGTCGCCGTTTCGCTCATAAGGTGGCCCTTTCTTGATTGAGGACAAGTTCAGCAATGGATTTTGCATCGATGGGAAGGCCGTCATAAAGAACAACTGATCGGGATTTCATTGATTCACTTCCTAAATTGAGCCGAATAATTTTTTCTAGTTGGCCATCGCGATTTTGTTCGACGACGTAGACGCGGTCATTGTCTTTATAGAATTGATTGATTTCGTCTGTGCCCGGTAATGCGCGCACACGTAAATAATTTGTTTTTATATTTTGTGTTTTCAAAAGGTCTCGCGCTTCGGTCATAGCGAGATCGGTGGTCCCGTACGCGATGATTCCTACCTTCGCTCCAGCGTCTTGATTGAGAATCGGTTTGGGAACATATTTTTTGGCAGTCTCGTGTTTTCTCTTTAGTCGTGCCATGAGATTCACGTAGTCTTCAGATTTTTCCGTGTACTTGGCGGCTTCGTTATGACCTGAGCCTCGCAAGAAATAAGCGGCGAGGGGATGATCCGTTCCCGGCAAAGTGCGATAGGGGATGGCATCGCCATCCACGTCACGGTATCGCTCAAATTTTCCAAGCTTTGTGAGAGCTGCCGCATCTAAAACTTTTCCCCGATCAAAGGGTTTTGTGGGGACTTTAAATTTTGAGCTCGTCCAAAAATTCATTCCCAAATCGAGATCACTCATGACAAAAATTGGTGTTTGAAGTCTTTCCGCCAAATCAAAAGCGCTTTGAGCGAACTCGAAACACTCTTCTGGATTGGCGGGAAATAAAAGTGGATGTTGGGTGTCCCCATGGCTCAAGTGGTAGGCTGAATCTATATCCCCTTGCATGGTCCGAGTTGGTAAACCGGTGGAGGGTCCTACTCGCTGAATATCAAAAATAACTGCGGGGACTTCAGTAAAATAACCAAAGCCTGCAAATTCTGACATCAAGCTGATCCCAGGTCCAGCGGTCGCGGTCATTGACCTCGCTCCGGCCCAACCAGCACCGAGAGTCATCCCGATTGCGGCCAATTCATCTTCGGCCTGAACAACAGCAAATTTTTTCTTACCGGTTTTGGGGTCTACGCGAAATTCTTCCATATAATCAATTAGAGACTCACAAAGTGAACTCGATGGCGTGATCGGATACCACGCCACAACGGTGCAGCCACCATAAAGACAACCGAGAGCCGCGGCACTGTTTCCGTCGATAATAATTTTATCGTCATTCTTATCCATTTTTTCTAAACGATAGGGATCAACTTTTTTAATGCTGGCTTTGGCGTAGTCAATGCCCACTTGTACGGCCTTAAGATTACTTTCAACGACCTTTTGTTTGCTCGCAAAGTTATCGGTGATGGCACTTTTTAAAATCTCAAAATCCATGCCTAAGAGTTCGCATAAAACTCCAACGTAAATCATATTTGTGAGAAGTTTTCGCAGTTTGATCTCGGTAAAATTATCTTCAGCGAGTTTCTTGAAAGGAACGGGATAATAAATAACGTCTTCTCGTTTACCCGCAGCCAACGGGTAGTCGCTATTATAAATAACCAACCCGTCTTTCTTAACGGATAGAAGATCGTCTTGCCAAGTGGCGGGATTAAGGGCCACCAAAATATCTAAGTCTTTTTTTCGAGCGGTATAACCGTTCTTATTGAGACGAAGGGTGTACCAGGTGGGAAGCCCCGCAATATTAGAAGGGAATAAATTTTTCGCTCCCACAGGAATTCCCATGCGAAAAATTGTTTTTAAAAGAATGTTATTTGCGGATTGAGAACCGCTTCCGTTCACCGTAGCCATTGAAATACTACAGTCGTTTACAATCGCATTTGGCATCTGCCTTAGTCCTTTATTAAAATGAGGATAGAGCCCATAGTGACTTGTTGTCGCTCGGGAAACCTTTGATTTCAATAAATTTTACTGCTGATTAGGTTTATGCGCTAAGCGTTAACTTCAGATTTCTTAATATTTTGCAATTGCTCCAAAACATTTTGAACTTCGCGATGGCCGGGCACGATTTCCAATGCCTTATTGAACTCTGCAATGGCTTCGTCGATTCGGCCTAAGGTTGAGTAGATTCGGCCCAAATTCATATAGGGAAAGTGTCGGGCATCATAACGCTTGGCTGTTTTGGCTCGCTCAAGCCAGGGGATAGCCTCAAGAAGGCTTTCTTCCTTGATTAAGTAGCTTCCGAGGTCGTTATAAGCATTACCAAATTCAGGGTCTAGGGCGATGGCTTGGATGCAAAGATCTTTCGCCTCGGGAATTTGTCCCTTTAAACTCAAGACCCAACCGAGGTAGGTCAATGAGTCAGCCGTAGCGCTGGCGTCTGAGGATTGTTGAAAGGCCTCGGCGGCTTGATCTAAATCTCCCATTGAGAGATGAAATTTGCCGTCTTCTAAGAGGCGCTTAGCTTTGAAAGTATTAAGGTACGAAATACTGCCCATGGGGTAAACTCCAATTTCTGTTCCCATAGTTTTAACAGTTTGAAATGACTTAGTAAATACGTTCAAAATTCAGGACTGACAAAGGTTTAGCCACTCCAACTAGACCTTCTACGACTTTAAGCTGATTCCATGGAGTCAAATCATGAAAACTATTCAGGAGTGATGGTTCTTTAGCCAACCATTTTACTACAAATGATAAATCTTCTTTAAAAGTGGGTTTCCAAAGTTTTTCTATGGAGGCATCTCTTTTCAAAAGATCGCTTACGGTGAGCAAAACCAAATCGCTTCTTTTGAATTCTTGGATATTTTCTTTTGCAAGTTTGAAAGTCTGCTTCATTGAGAGTGCGGGATCAAGGGGGATGATGCGATCGTCGAAGTCGAGAACCCCCGCATTTTGAAGATCTTTAAGATATTTTTTGGGGGCCCCGGGAACTGAAAGGACCTCTATAGCTTTATAAAAATCTGATACACTCATCTCATTAAATGCGGCCCATCTCAGAGCTTGAAAGCCAGTGAAATGAAAACTTGCCCACGGCCACTTCACTGAAAATGAAGTATTTCCCGAAAACCCTTTAAAAAGTTCTTCAACTTGCTTTTCAGTCCATGGAAAAGTGTCTAAATTCATTTTGAAACTCCAAGCAAAAATCTCGAGGCGATCAGATTTTTTAGACCTGGTTCTGTAGCTGAAATGGGATGATTAAATCCCGTCTGTAAAACCGAAAGTTCATCTAAGGTCAATCTCAGGGTGGATCTTAAAACCGTTGAGGGAAGTTTTTGTTTGAGATGGCCAAAGAGGTGTGGGTTGGTTCTATAAAATTGGGGCCCTTCTTGTTTAGGGGGATTTTTTGAAACCCAAACTGTATAGGGCCCCGGCCACTGGTCAAAACACTCCAAAAAATAGAGTTGTTCGATAATGTTGCAACCTCTTGCATCGGTGAGAAGTTTAAGAAGATTTTGGGAAAAATCCCACTGGTGAACGTAGAGGCCTGCCTCATTCAGGAGGGATCTCAGTTCTTCAATGCCAAATGCCGTTTCACAAACGTGGAGAAGACTATCGACCGTCCCGTTATTCGTACTCAGTTCAGTATTAAGGAGTTGAGAAAGTTTTAAGGGATGGGCCGGAGGCAAAATTCGCAAAAGATATTTAATTTTTGAAGGGGCCCATCGGGTGGCTGGTGATAACCCTAAAATCTTTGCGGTTTCTTGAATAAGTTGGGTTTTACGCCTCTGGGTTTTTGAATAAACCATAATTCGGGCGAACCCATTTTCATTTAACGCTCTTGATAGGAGGTTAAAACCTTCCTTTGTGTCACTTAAGTGGTGGATCACCCCAAAACAATTTATAAAGTCGTATCGATTTTCGTGACTCTTGCAAAAATTAACAAAATCTTGGCGATGAAAATCAACATTTTTTACATTCCTAAAAAGACAGCGGCGTTTGGCTAATTTAAGAGACGTGTCGCTAATATCAACGGCATCAATTCGCGTTTTGGAATGGATAGATCCCAAGGCGTAGGGTTCGAAGGTCCCGCAACCGAGCAGAGCAATTTTCTTTCCCTCGTGACTCTCAAAGCTTTGTCTTGTCAATGCAGACCCCACCTCAAAGCTTGAGTGACACGCGGCCACGGGGTCGACTTTGGCGAACCAAGAGAAATGAGGATAGGGGTATTTATTGTACTGCTCTCTGACTTCTTCCCTTAAATCGTTAAGCATTCGTTAAGTTTAGATAGGCTAGGAGGGAGAAGTAAAGGAAACAGTTGAGCTAAATTTCGTGGCGAGCTACATTATCTCCTATGGCAAATGTTGGTTTTAAGCCCTTTTTTAATCGAGAGCTCAGTTGGCTCGCCTTTAATGATCGCGTATTAGAAGAAGCCCAAGACGAACGTTATCCCATTCTTGAAAGACTCAAATTTATTTCGATCGTGAGCTCAAATCTTGATGAATTTTTTATGATTCGCGTCGCGGGGCTTGAGCGTAAAGTAAAACGAACTCCAAGAATTCGTGGGGATGATGGTTCGGCAGTAGAAGACGTTCTCTCTCAAATTAGAGAATGGGTTTTGGCTCAAAAAAATAAACAAGGCACTGTTCTTAAATCCATTTTAGAAAAACTCAAAGAAGAGGGGCTCTACCTTCAAAACCAGATCTTACCCACAGACACGGCCCTTATCGAAAATGCGAAGAAACTCTTGCCAGAGGTCAAAGTTCAAAACTTTACAAAGCTTGAGGCTCTTCAACAGCTCGTCGGTGGGAAGATTTTTGTTTTTGTCCGCCTCAAAGACCGATTCGCAATTTTGAGTCTTCCAGAAAACGCCGACCGTCTGATTTTGCTTCCACCTGAGCTTGCGCAATCTCCACTTCATTATGTTTTAACTGAAAAACTTTTAGTGAGTGCGGCACCTACTTTTTTTGAAAATGAAACCTTGCTTGAAGTTTTTCCGTTTAAATTAATTCGAGACGCTGATGTTAAGATTGATCCCGATACAGACCCTGAGGATCTCCTAAGCACTGTCGAAGAGGCTATACAATCAAGGGCTAAGCAGGCTGTGGTACGACTCGAAGTCGATGCCCCTCATATTGCCGATGGAGCTCTTCTCTTAGCCAATATTTTTAAATTAAATACCCGTTCGGTTTACCGTTACGATGTCCCCATGGATTTAAAAATTCTATGGCGCCTTTATAATCTTTCAGGTCTGGAACGCTTGCGGTTCCCTGAAAATACCGGTGCCACTGATGAATATCTGCAAAGAGTTCCTGATCTCGTCAAACTTATTCGCGGGCAAGATATCCTCCTCCATCACCCCTATGATTCCTTTGAAACGGTGATCAAACTTCTTGAGGCTGCTGCCCAAGAAAAACAAGTGGTCGCGATTCGGCAGACACTTTACCGAACAAATAAGAACTCCCCTATTGTGGCGGCTCTTATAGAAGCTGCAAAAAAAGGTAAACATGTGACTGTGTTCGTCGAGTTGCGTGCGCGGTTTGATGAGGCTCACAATATCCAACTGGCAAAAGAATTAAAAAAATACGGCGTTAAAGTATTATTAGGGTATCCCGATAAAAAAATTCATTGCAAGTTGACTCAGATTCTTGTCAAAGAAAAAAAAGAAATTACCTCGTTTGTTCATATTGGGACGGGAAATTATAATCCGAACACGGCCCGCCTTTATACTGATCTGGGGCTACTCACCTCAGATAAGAGTTTTGGTCGGGATGCGGAGAAAGTATTTAAATTTATTCAAGGGGGAAGACTTCCAAAGAACTTTGAATCTTTTATTTCAGCGCCTGCTCAACTCCATAAGGGTCTTCTTGAATGGATTCGTAATGAAACCAAAATGGCAAAAAAGGGCGATAAGAAGACGCGGGTGATTGCCAAGGTCAATTCATTGGTCGATCGAGAGCTTGTAACGGCACTCTATGCAGCCTCTCAAGCGGGAGTAAAAATTGACCTGATAGTTCGTGGAATTTGCGTTCTTAAACCTGGGGTCCCGGGTTTAAGCGAAAATATAAGAGTGATTAGTATAGTGGAGCGTTATCTTGAGCATAGTCGAATTTATTATTTTCAAAATGGAGATCACCCTCAGGTTTATCTTTCAAGCGCTGACTGGATGCCCCGTAATTTTCATACTCGGTTAGAAATTGCTTTTCCAATTTATGACAATGATCTTAAACGTTATGTGCGCGATGTTATTTTAGAAAATTTACTCAAAGATAATCAAAAGGCCAGGCAATTAATGCCCGATGGCCAATGGGTTCAGGTTCAGCCGGGGCCTAACGAAGCTCCTCTTAGAGCTCAAGAGATTTTTGAGAGACTGGCTAAGGAAAATTATAAGGGGACCTCGCTTTTTTCTCGATTTAGACTTCAAAAAGAAGACGCATTACATATTCCGCCAACTCCATAAGTCTTGAATTGCTAATTTAATAAAATAGGATAGGTTTAGGCAATGATGAAACTTCAATTTATTTTTATTGGAATTATTTTATTTTCTTTAAACGGCATGTCAGCGGGGGTCAAAGGGGAGCCTATTAATTTTACCATTTCCCCTGATGATATAAAATTAGAGTCCGGTGCCCTTCACTTTATTGTTCCTCAAGGACTTCACTTTAATAAAGAAGCTCCTAATAAGGCTGAAGCCATGGTCAAAGGAGACTGGGTAAAAGCTGACAAAGTGGAGGCTCGTGGAACAGGTCTCACCGCAACTTGGTCTCAAACCATCGATCCCTGTTCCGGCGTGAAAGCTGAACTCTTTGTTTGTGACGACAAAAATACTTTTTGTCTTCCAAGGAATTTGACCTTCAAATGCAAGAAGGGAAAATTTATTTCCTCACCCACCATTCGAAATGACCCTCTTAATAAACCTAAATTTGTTCCTAACGAGAAACAGGATGCTCATTTCATTTTAAACGATGCTGATCAGGCCTTATCTTTAGCTCGAGAAACCCATAAGCCCATTCTTATAGATTTTTTTGGAATCTGGTGCCCACCTTGCAATGAATTAGACGAAACGGTTTACAATACGCCAGAATTTCGACGGGCCAGCGACCAGTTTATTTTACTCAAACTTGATTCTGACTCACCTGCATCGTGGAAATTAAAATCAAAATATAACATTACTGGGTACCCAACGATAATATTTGCCACAGAGAGTGGCGATGAAATTTCAAGGCTTATCGGTTATAGGCCCAAATTAGAATTTGTCGGGGCCATGACAGAGGCCATAAAAAATAAGGACAATGGAATTGAAACGAAGAAACTAAAAGCCGAATCCAACGACAAAATAGCTTATGAGTTGGGAAATTCTTATCTTGAAAAAGAAGAATATTTTTTAGCTGACTATTACCTTTTGAGAGCTAGCCGGCATTGGACTTTGCCAGATATTCGACGCAATAAACTGATGTCGGCTCAACTGGGGTTGCATAGCAAAGCTGAGTCCATCGAAGATAAGAAAGTTTACGAAAAGTTATTGGTTCATGCCCTTGAGTGGTACCCCCGGCAGACAGAAGTCTTTGACAGAACAGAGAGGCTTATCGCCCTTGCTCAAGAATTAAACGATAAGGAAGCGACTCACCTTGCTTACATCACTGAAATTTCAACTGCAAAGTGGTATATGAATCATCCCAAGGCCCTAAAGGGAACGGATATAGTAAGAGGGGATCTCTACGAAATTCTAGGCTCAGCTTACGAAGCCATAGATGAAAAACAAAAATCTTTAGATGCTTATAGTGATGGGGCCAAAGAATATTTAAGAGAAATAAAGAGCGCAGGGCTCGATGAGAATTCGGAACGAGGGTATAATTTAGAGAGAATTTATTGTTTATGGAAGTCGGGTCAAATCGAACAAGCTCAGAAAATCTACGAAAGTTTTGAAAGACAGTACCCTAAAGAATTTACTTTTTATTATCAACACGCAAAGCTTCTGAAGGCGCTGAAATCCTATAAAGGTGCCGAAGAAAAAGCCTTGAAGGCTTTCGAATTTTCGTACGGCGACAATCGCCTTCGAGTTGCGGCTCTTCTCGCTGAAGTTTATCAGAGCGAAAATGACAAGAAAAAGGCTATCGAGATCTTAGATAATGCCATGACCCAATCAACTCTTCCCGAAGACAAAACAATTCGCTCCCATCGGTACTTCAATAAATTGTCTGAGATGAAGAAAAAGATTCAGAATAGTTAGGTTGTTGAAAACTCAAATCGCAATCGATACTTATTAACGAGACCGTGACTATCAACGGGGAACTCGGGCATGAACGCAACACTGCGGGGGCGCTCAGCTTCGATGAGATGGGCTTCACAGAAAGCTTGAATGTCTGCGGCGCTTACTTCCATTCCCAGTTTCTTAACGATAATAGCAAGTAACATAAATTTTCCGATGGCGTCTTTGACCGAGATCACGGCAATTTGTGCAATGCCAGAGCATTCTGAAATTTTCTTTTCTATTTCTGAAGGAACAAGAAAGTTACGCCCCACATGACAGATATTATCTTTGCGATCGAGAAATCGCATTATACCCATTTTATCGACTTCAACATAATCACCAGTGAAAAACCAAGCGCCGCGCATATTCATTTTTGTGGCGTCTTTATTGTTCAAATATGAAGTCGCCACTTGACCACCAGAGACGAGAAGCTGGCCCCTCTGCTTTCCAGGAGGAAGATCATCGCCATTTTCATCGACGACTCTGATCTTTGTTCCCGATAAAACTTGGCCTACGCTATCGAAGGGCTCAGGGTCTTCAAATTGTCTGGCTGCTACGGCCCAACATGTCTCAACAGAACCATAAGACCTAATTATTTTGCAGTCGTTGTAATCGCTTTTCGCAAGTTGAGCCACAGACGGATTAAGAAGAGAATAATCGGGAGTCAAACTTCTCAACGTAGGAATTTTTAAGTTTAAAGCTTTAAAGGAATTAAGCCACTCTTCCATAATCGAACCGCGAAGTATTGTTCGTGTAACTTTCGCATCAAGCAATTCTTGAGCTAGCTCCTCGGCGGAGGTGAGATCTGAAATCGTAATAGTAGCTCCGTTAAGAAAGGGGACCATCAACCCATGAATAAAATAAAAGGGATGACCAAGAGGCATTTGAAAAGTAAAAAAATTATCAATACTGCTCAGTCTATAAATAGCTCTTAGAATTAAACTTGCCTGCTGAATCATGGCATGAGTATAGGCCACAGCCTTGGGCTTGCCCGTCGTCCCTTGAGTTTCAAAAAGAGCCACCACATCGGTATCTGAGGCCGACATGCTCACGGGAAGTCGATAGGTTGTATCGTATTCTCCCCATCGACGTTGTTCACATTGGATGACGGGGACGTTGAGATTATGGTTCTTAACTAAATCTTTCGCCCGAGTGAGATAATCGTCACTTACAATGATTACATCGATCTGAAGGTCGCGAATACGATCGGCAAGTTTTTGTTCAGGAAGGGAAGTGTCAGCGAATACAGCAATATTTTTTGTGTTTGAAAGAGCAAAAAATGTGTAAGCGATGTGGGGGCAATTGGACATGTAAATCATCACTCGTTTATTATGCTGGATCTCATTTTGCAGAAAATAGGAGTAGCGATTGATGTACGAGTAGGCATCTTTATAAGTGGTGGGCTTCGCTAGATAGCGAAAAGCGATCTTGGAGCCATTTTGATTAGCCGTCGTTGCGAGTTTTTGTCCGAGAAGCATCTTTAAAGAATAACGGTTATTAATGGCAGATTCATTAAAAAAATTGTCCGACGCCGAATGACAAACCTAGGCCCTCATCGGGATGCAGCGTGCGAGCAAGATCCATTCGAATTATGGCTCCTGCAAAATGCAAAAAGTTGGCTCGAAAACCTAGACCGGCTGACCAAAGTAAATTAATGTTTTTAGAGGCTTGGTCTCCGGTGAGAGTGGAATCTCCCCATGCAGAACCCGCATCGGTAAACACACAACCTTGAACGGCGACTAAATCAATGTAAGGAGCGCTAAACCGATATTTAAAAAGGAGGGGCCTGTATTCCATATTAGCGTACGAGATGTATGGTCCGACTTGTCTGTCTGTGATGTATCCACGAATATTGGCATAGCCACCTACTTCGTACTCATAGGGTGGGGGAGCTAAGCTCATACCTCCAGCAAAGATAAAATAAGCAAAGTTTCCTTCATGGGGAAGAAGATATACTTTTTTAAATGATCCATCGATTCCTTGGTAGGCTTGCACGGGCCCTAAAAAATTTGCGGCAGTCGTATGAAAAGTCAGTTCGTGGCCGTTTTCTAAAAAGCCTTGAATGTTTGATCTTCCCAATATCACTGTGGGCTGGGCTCGGTATTGACTCCCGCTAAAGGTCGAGACATTGACCGCATTAACGAGAAGAAGATTATCGTAATAAAGATCACCAATGAGCATAAGTCTGATGGGCCCATCTAAGTGAGTCCCGACCATGAATTCTTCTTGTTGTCTCTGCCAGGTAAAATTCCCTGCGGAAGAACCATCAATATTATGAATAATTGTGGGGTTAATGCTGTTTACCCAATCTACATAAGCCATGGTCTGAGTTCCGGCGACGTATTCTTGATTGAAATTTAAATCATAGGAGAAAATGCCGTTGTAATTGTAACCAATGGCTTGAGCGTTTACTAAGTAGCCTGCAAGATTTGATTCGACGACTCCTCCACCATAGGTGATGGAACCTCCACCGCCCTGACTCCCAAATACAGGAAGAAGAGTCCATTTATCTCGTAAATCGATGGTGATATCAACTTGGTCGGTCCGATCTTGAGATAGTTTTACGGAAGGGAAAATGTCATAAAGGTTTCCAGTGTTTTCGATAATTTGTTTGTCTTTAGCGAGCTGCTCGGCAGAAAATATTTGCCCTTGAGTGGATTTCATAATCCAAAGAAGGGCTCGCTCATGGGTTCGGCGTAGCCCAATGATATTTGTCTTGCCAATGATTTTCCCGTCATACTGTTTGAAATTTTCAATTATGCTTTTATCAAGTATGGCATCACTTGCTGAATCTCGACCGCCAAAAGCAGCGGCTAGACTGCACACGATCAGAGTTAAAATGAATGACGCAATGCTTTTTATGCTGAACACGTTCGGTTGGCTTTCCCTTGTCTTTTAAGTTGTGTTAAATATCATAAGGAAGCGGAGGGCTACTAAGCAACTATGAAAGAATTTTCTTTTCCAAAGTCTGAAATTCGAATTCTTCTTTTAGAAAACATACATCCCGTGGCTTTGGAAATGCTCAAAGACGAAGGTTTTAATGTCGAAGCAGTAAAATCGGCCTTGACTGAGGCGGAACTTCTAGTAAGAGCCAAAGATGTTCATATTTTAGGCATTCGCTCTAAAACCAAATTGACGAGAAAATATTTCGAATCGGCTAGAAAGCTCCTCTCTGTGGGAGCCTTTTGCATCGGGACCAACCAAATTGAGCTGGAACCGGCACGAAGTCACGGAGTACCCGTTTTCAATGCCCCTTTTAGTAATACTCGAAGCGTTGCTGAACTTGTTTTAGCGGAGATTGTTATCCTCTCTCGGCAGGTTGGCGATCGAAGTCAGCAGCTTCACAAAGGGAAATGGGATAAATCGGCTGTGGGATGTTTTGAAGTTCGAGGAAAAACCCTTGGCATCATTGGTTACGGTCATATCGGATCGCAGCTCAGCGTTCTGGCAGAAAGTTTTGGAATGAAGGTGGTCTACTACGACATCGTGACCAAAATGCCCATCGGCAATAGTCGACAGATTCAGAAAATGGATGATCTTCTGGCCCAGTCAGATTTTGTAACTTTGCATGTGCCAGAAACGCCCCAGACAAAAAATATGATTGGGGCAAAGCAGCTTGCACAGATGAAAAAGGGTTCTTATCTCATTAATGCCAGCCGGGGAACAGTTATCGAAATTCCGGCCCTTAGTGAGTCCCTAAAAGCCAAACACCTTAGCGGATGCGCTATCGATGTTTTTCCAGAAGAACCTGAGAGTAACGATCAAGTTTTCAAAAGTGAAATCCAAAATCTTCCCAATGTTATTCTCACACCTCATATTGGCGGGAGCACCGAAGAAGCTCAGCAAAATATCGGCATTGAAGTGGCCACCAGTATTTCAAAATTTATTAATAACGGAAGCACAACGGGTTCAGTTAATTTTCCGGTGGTTGATTTACCCATCCAAAATCAAGGAAGTAGCCACCGGATCTTAAATATTCACAAGAATGTTCCAGGCGTTTTAAAAAATATTAATAGTATTATTTCAGACGTCGGCGCCAATATTTCTGGTCAGTATCTGGCCACTGATCCTGAAATCGGCTACCTGATCGTTGATCTCGATAAGCAACTCTCAGAAAAGGTGCGGGAACAGGTTGCCGCTCTTTCTACAAGTATTCGGACGAGGATTTTGTATTAGGTCTGAGTTAAATATTTAAGACGACCTGTATGTTTTTTCCGGCTTCTTCGGAAGTACAGCTGGAGTCTCTTTTCTACAAACATGCACGATCTTTCTCGACAGCTGCGTGCTTCGAACTTCATTTCTAGAAAGAGGGATTATTGCAAGGCTGCCGCGCTAATGGGGCGTGGTGTTTCAAATGGAGATCTGTTTAGCTTGGCTACTTCCGAAAAAGCCGGCGATCTAGCCGATTCTTTCCAGAGGGTTGAGGAGTAAAGAGCAGGATGCTCTACCATTACGATAATTGGACAAAAACATTTGAGTGCTTTTCGCCTACAATATTTTTTGTTATGGCCATATTATTTTAGTATTGAGGCAATCAAATCAAGAACACAAAGCTGCTGAGTCGAATCGATAGACCAATCTAAAATATCTTCCCAGGATTCATAATGGAATTCGGATCAAGAGCTTTTTTAATAAGCTTCATGGTCCTAATTTCTTCGGGGGATCGCGTGTAATGGAGAAAATCTTTTTTTACGAGACCGATTCCATGCTCGGCAGAAACACTGCCGCCATATTTTTTTACTAAACTGAACATGGCCTCGTCGGCGTGGTGGGCGAATTTATAGAATTCGGTTTTATCCATATCTTTGGGTTTGATATAATTCACATGCAGGTTGCCATCACCAATGTGGCCAAAGAGGACGACTTCAAAACCCGGGTACTGAGTCTTAATTAAAGTTTCTAATTCAGAACAAAAAATCGCAAGTTTTGATAGGGGGAGAGAAATATCGTTCTTATGGGCCACTTCAATTGCCGATATGCTTTCAGAAATATTTTCTCGTAGGCCCCAAAAATCTTTGGCTTGTTGAGAGTTTTGCGCCTGGACGCCGTCCACAACAAGCCCTTCTTCCAAAGCCTTCTCAATAAAAGCTTCGAGCTTTTTGTCGTGATCATCACCCGTCTTCTCGGTTTCGACTAAGGCGTAGAACGGGTAGAGTTTTTCAAATGGGTTTTGAAGTTCAGTGTGCTCTTGAACTCTGAGAAGGCCAAACTGTGTGAAGAATTCATAGGCCGTCAGGGGCAACTTCATACTTTGACTTAGAGAAAAAAGTTCTAGAACTTTTTCTAATGATGGGGCGGCGAGAAGAGAAACCACCAAATCATTTGGAGGGGTGGTCAGTTTTATAAGAGCCTCAGTTATAATTCCTAAGGTGCCCTCACTCCCTATAAAGAGTTCTTTGAGATCGTAGCCCGTGTTGTTTTTAAGACAGGCATTATTCATATCGAGAATTGTTCCGTCAGCGAGCACCGCTTGAAGACCTAAAACCCAGGCGCGGGTGAGCCCGTACCGAATGACTTTAATGCCTCCAGCGTTGGTGGCGATATTTCCGCCAATATGACTACTTCCACTAGAGGCAAAATCGACGGGAAAATAGAGATTGTTCTCTAAAGCTTTTTTTTGAAGATCTTTTGTCACAACCCCGGCTTGAACATGAATAGTTTTTTCGATGGAATTGATTTCAAATACCTTTGTCATTCTCCGAGTAGAAACCACGATTTCGCCTTCGGTAGCTACAGCACCACCACTCAAGCCCGTTCTTCCACCAGAGGGTACGATGGCAATTTTATGAGTGTTGCAATACTTGACGATTTCAGAGACTTGAATTGTCGTTTGGGGGAATACAACAAATCGGGGATTAATAGTATAGGCCTTGGTGTAATCTCTCGCCCAGGCGAGTTTTTGGTCGTCAGTAATAATATTTTCTGCGCCTAAGAGATCAGTGAAGTACTTGATATGTTTATCCATAATTTGTGCACACAGTTTCTCTAACTCCCAGGCAGATGTCAAAACTTTAGACGCGTCAATTGGGAGACCTCAAATATGTTCTTTTATGGCTGGTATGAGCTCTGCAATCTAGTGGGGCACGAGGGGGCCATAATGACAAAAAATTTAATACTTGTTTTAGTCCTTCTGGGATGCTCCACCGCTAAAGCCGTAGACCCTGCCGTAGGTAAAAACCTAGTGACCTATTTGCCTCAAAAACACCATTCTACCAAGAGCACCAAGGTGATTCACGGTAAGCCATTATTCAAATATCCCAAAGAGAATCTTGTTTATATCGTGACCTATACCCGAGATGACCTTCAAAAAATGAAGCGCGATAAAATGATGCGGGATTTAGAAAACCCGGGGAATACCGGTTCAGACGATTTTATCAAATGACCGAATAAGATCTCTCTGTCTATTTAAATCTCTAATTTCAGTTTCCCAATAATTGTGGGTATTAAATTCCGTAAAAATTCTGGGGAACGCGGGGTCCTTCCACCTTCTTGCGATCCATGCGGAGTAATGCAAGATTCTTAGACTTCTTAGAGGTTCAATGAGTTTTAATTGAGTGCGATCAAATTCCCGCATTTCTGTATATCCTTTTAGAAAAACCTCTCGAGAACTCAGAGCTGCCTCGTCTTGGCCGGGCACCAAGAGCCAAAAATCTTGAACGGCGGGCCCTGTGACAAGATCGTCGAAATCTAAAAAGAAAGCATTACCTTGTTGGTCATAAAGGAGATTGCCGAGATGGCAGTCGCCATGGATGCGATGGGTTTTTAATCCCTCAAACCAGGGAGAAATAAGATCGATGATCTCTGTGGCAACAGTTTTGTAACGAGTGGCCAACTCCATGGGGAGCCAATTATTATCAATTAAAAAGTTAAGGGCACCACGACCATAATTTTCGGGATTTAAAATCATGCGGTGGGGGGCCTTTTTTGAAGCCCCCACATTGTGGATGCGACCGACAAATCGGCCTAATTGCAAAAGCTGGTCGGGATCAAGTTCTTGGGGCGCTCGCCCCCTTAATTTTGGAAAAACGGCGAATAAAATATTTCCCTCAGCCACACCCAAGGTTGATCCATCTTGAAGTTTTAAAGGTTCAGCCACGGGAATTTCTTGGGCCGCCAAATCAGCTAAGAACTCATGCTCTTCGAGGATGGCCTCCCTAGACCATCTTCCAGGGCGATAAAATTTTCCGACCACTCGACGCTCATCTTCTAGCTCGATTTCGTAAACTCGATTTTCAAGACTGTTGAGGGCATAGGATCGGCCTGTAGAACGACAACCCACTTGTTCCACAGCACTTAAGATGTGTTCGGGAGTGAGATTAAAGAAGGACTCGCTATCGGTACTCATGCCCATTTTTACTATTTTATTGCCACAAATACAAAAGGTTCCTTAGTCTAATAACAATGGCTAAGAAATCTTCAAAATCAATTTTGAGTTGGGTTGCGACCTTGTATTATTGCGAAGGCTTACCCTTTTCGCTAGTGCGCCAAGTTTCGGTGGTTTTTTTCAGAGATCAAGGGGTGAGTTTAGCCTCCTTGGGTTTGACGTCTCTTTACGGAATACCTTGGACATTCAAATTTCTTTGGGGACCTTTTGTAGACCGTTTTTCTACAAAGAGGACTTGGATTTTGGTCATGGAGCTCTTATTAGGAGCAATCCTTGGGTTTATAGCACTTTCTATTTTAAATGGCGGGAGTGTAAAGTATATCGCCGCTCTCTTTCTTGTGGTGGCGTTCATTGCTGCGACCCATGACATTGCCATTGATGGTTTTTATCTAGAAGCTCTTCCCAAAGATCAACAAGCCAAGTACAGCGGTCTTTGGCAAATGGGTTTTCGTCTCGCACTTTTGACCGGAAGCGGATTACTCGTTGGAATTTCAAAAGTTGTCCCCTGGTGGGGAATTTTTGGAATGGCTTCAATATTTTTTATTCTCATTCGATTTTGGCACGGGTTTATTTTACCAGTCCCTGAAATTACAGCAAAAAAAAGTGGAACCGAGAGCAAGATTCCCATTATTGAAAGCTTCCAAACTTTTCTACAACTTCCGGGGATTGCCCTTGCTATGGCATTTTTTATTCTCTTTAAAGTAGGCGATGCTCTTCTTTTTGGAATGAGCACTCCTTTCTTGCTCGACATCGGAGTTCAAAAAGACCAATTGGGAATTATTTCTGGGGGATTCGGCGTCGCCTCAGCCATTATGGCCACAATTTTTGGTGGTTGGTTTATTTCTAAATATAGTTTGCGAAGGGGTTTGTATATTTTTGGTTTTATACAGAGTTTGGCTATTCCCGTTTACGCTTTCGTCGCTTGGTCGACCCCTAGTATCTACGTCATCGCCCTAGCCGTCGTGATCGAACAAATATCAGCAGGTTTGGGTTCTTCGGCCTATGCGAACTTTATGATGAGGCAGGTGAATCCAAAATATCGAGCATCTCACTACGCTATTGGCTCGAGTTTGATGAGTCTCACGACTATGCTCGCCGGTGCTTTAAGTGGCTTCGGTGCACAAAAATATGGTTACTTCGTTTTTTTCCTCTTAGCTTTTGCGGCCTCTCTTCCGGGGCTCGCCCTAATTCCCTTTGTAGCGCGAAGGCCGGAGTGTAAATAAAATGGCAAAGAAGAGATGTCGGTGGGCCGACACCAATGCACTTTTTATTCCCTACCATGATCAAGAGTGGGGAACTCCCACCCACGACGATCGATTGCTCTTTGAAATGCTCAATCTCGAAGGGGCCCAAGCAGGCCTAAGTTGGCTTATTATTTTAAGGAAGAGACAAGGTTATAAAAAAGCTTTCGATAATTTTAATGCAAAAAAAATAATCAAATACGATTCAAAAAAAAGAGCTGCACTTCTTAAAAATGATCAGATTGTGCGCCATAAACTAAAGATCAATGCTGTCATTGAAAACGCCAAAGCTTTTTTAGCCATTAAGAAAGAATTCGGAAGTTTTGATAAATATATTTGGAGTTTTGTTAATAGAAAACCAATTCTTACGCCCAAACTACAAGAAGCTATTCCTGAATGTGTGGCTCTAAGTAAAGATCTAAAAAAGCGGGGGTTCCGCTTTGTCGGTCAAACCACCTGCTACGCCTTCATGCAGGCCGTGGGCCTTGTTAATGATCACGCACCTTATTGTTTTAGATCTGCTAAAAAGCGCTAGCGCAAAAAACCTCACCATTTGAAAGAAGTCTTGCACATAAAGCTGCGTCTAAGCCATTTCGAAGCCATTAGGGACGGCATGTCCGGTGCAATGTCCGGAACAAATGATTGCAAAAACTTTAGATAATTTACATTTTCAAAACAGAAGGACCTTAAAGAGTCCTACAGAAGTCGTTTTTAAGAATGGCCGCCAGTATCTAAAACGAAAGGAAAACTGGGGCGCCATTTTATATGATTTCAAAAGGGATCTATTTTTAGCTAATGCCCACAATGTGGCCGATGAAATAATGCCCGCGGCCCCATTAGCGGTGTATTGGCTTATTGTGGCGCCTTGTAACTTGAGATGTTAGGACAGAAGTTGGCTTTCAATTCCTTGCTCGATTCACCCCTCTCTAAATCTTGGACAGAAACTAATTTCAACATCAAACAACATTTTAAGAGATGGACTGGAACCCGTGTCATCTCTCACTTCGGAGGTAGCAATGTCTAAAGAAGAAATCATTGACGTTATTAATGAGCAAAATATTGTGATCGGTCAAATGACTAAGAGAGATTCCTATAAGCAAAGAGTCTCTCACCGGATCGTTCATGTCATAGTTTTTGATGGAGAGAAATTATATATTCCAAAGAGATCGTTGAAAGTGGGTTATTTGCCGGGTTATTTTTGCACCTCTGCCGGTGGCCATGTTCAAGCTGGCGAGTCAAGTGAGGTAGCAGCACTCCGTGAGCTTGAGGAAGAAATTGGACTGGGCGGTCCCGTTCATCATGTCGAAGATTTCTTCTTTAACCATGAATTTAAGGTTCACGTTTCTCTTTATATTAAGCAATTTAATCATGAGACCGACTTTATTATACTTGATCCTTCCGAAGTAGACTCCGGATATTTTTATACCCTCCAGCAAATATATGAATTGGATAAGAGTCAGTTCCATCCGCAGCTTTTTCATTGTTTAAAAAAAGTGGAGAAGCTCTTTTAGCCATGGGACTTCTATATGGCTTGTCGTCGGTTATCTTCATGAACGCGGCTCCCGTTATGAATAAGTTTATATTGAACTCGTCATCGCCAATCTTTGCAGCTTTTGCCAACGCCTCTCTGTCATTTGTCTTTTTCAAGATCATAGATTGTTGGAAATCTAGATCAATGAGATTTCATTGCTCCCTCCATACTTTAACTGGAGGAATTTTTAATGGGTTGGGTCTTGTCTTTCTTTTTCTAGCCCTTCAATATATTCACCCGGCCATAGTGGGTTTTGTGGGCCGATTGGGAATTGTCTTTGCCATGATCTTATCAACGTTTTTTCTAAAACAAAGGCCAGATGGATTTGAAATTTGCTTGGGCGGCTTGGCGTTATTGGGGGCCCTTGGTTCGGCCATTCACGATTCTTCGACCTCATCTTGGTTAGGGTTTTTGTATGCCTTAGGAAGTACCCTTAGCTTTTCGCTTTCAAATCTGAATTTCAAATTTGCGTCCCATCAATATTCCAGTTCTGAGATCTTAAGTTCCTCCTACTTTTTTTCCGCAATTATGCTCCTTATCTTTTGTGCTATTTCTTCGGAACCGCTGAAATACGCGACGGACTTACGTGGGTGGGGATCCATATTGATGGGCTCCTTGTTTGGAAGTTGTTTGGGATTTTGGTGCTATTTGGAGAGTCTTAAGTTTTTGTCATTCTCTCGAGCCACCCTTTTAAGGGCTACGGGCCCCCTATTTACGGCACTTATAGCTTACCCCTTCTTCGGTTTTAAATTCAGTTCTGAGCAGGTGGCTTCCGCTTCGCTTTTGTTTTTTGCAATTATTTTACTTTCTTTCCGTGAGAAAAGGAAAGTTAGGGCGTAAGGGCGCATTTTGCGCTAATATGTCGCTCAATATGAAGTTAATGGTTTTATTTCTATTTTTAATTTCAGCAATTGCCCAGAGTGACGAGCATAACTATCGAGTGGTCGTGGCACCGAAGACTCCTCAAGATCGCACGGCCTTTCCTCCATCGTCGGCGCCCTGGGAGCTTCGATACCAATTTGTAGTTCCACCACTTCCTAACACCAAAACATGGACACCTGAGAGTTCCGAAGTTTATATTTGGGGGGATGTGGATTTTAGCCAATATGGTGCCGGTGGATTCACTGAAAATCAAATCGTTCCTCAACTTATGATTGGCACTGTGTACGCTGCGAGTAAATCCAATTATATTCCTATATTTCACACTTACAAAACTTGGGTCATTCAATCGCAATATCTTTGGACCGACAAATCTGGGCAGGATTTTATAATTGCTGCCAGTTCCGCGCCGGTTTCTCCAGGGGATAAAGTCACGACACTTATTCATTACAATCCTGCGGATGGAGCAATTTATACGGCGATCTATACAGACAAAGTGAAAAGTACTCTTAAAATTCCCAGGCCCTTTTTAAATCAGAGCCCCATCTTATTTAAAAATTGGAGAAGTCTATTTCGGTTTTTAGAACGGTCATCGAAGCAACCCGTATTGGGCCAAGCTGTTCTTAACGTCGAAACTCATAATGTTGATCAAAATTCAGTTTGTTCTCTTCTTCCATTTCAAATTATAGGGATTTCCCGAGGTTTTTACACTCGAATCGAAGACGGGCTTGTTTGTCCGACTCCTTTTGTGAAGTTGGGGAATTAGAATCTCTAGTGATTTTGATTACTGAGCACTAGGGTTTTTGCCATTAGTCGTGGGGCCGACTGAGTGAAGGGAATTGCAACCATCTACAATTTTTTGGAGACGGTTGAAACCTTTATTAATGGCCTCGATCACGCATCCCTCGCTCTCGACAGTCACCCTTTTACACTGTGTTGCTATAGACTCAACAGTTGCGTTGCCATCGTTGTCCGCGGTCTGATCAATAGCAGCTTTCGCACAGTGGTCTATTGCCGCGTTAGATCTTTGAATAAGGAGGTTAAGTTTTTTCTTTGCCTCTTCCATTTTATCGTAGTCTTGGGGACTCAACTTGCAAGATCCCGAATTACTCTTTTGAACGCTTGTAACGAGATCTAATATGTAAGAGGCGTCTTCCCCAGTTGTGTTTGCCATTCCAGTTGCTGAAAAAATACTCACACTCAGCAATAGAGAAATCTTCATAACTAATTTTGGCATACGACCTACCTCCAAAGAAAGGATAGCATGATTGTCACAATAGAAGGAACACGACCCTCGTCCAGAAAAAGGGCAAATGGTACGGCCTTACTTACGGTGTCCGGCCGGCGGACCGAAGAGCTCTTCCGGAGTTGAATGCCGAGAAAAAAACTCGTTCGCTCAAATGTTTTGCCCTATCACATTTACGCGCGATCAAATAATAGAGACTGGTTTTACCTTCCGACTGAAGATCTTTGGCCAATTTTTATTGACCAACTATTTAATGTAACTATTGCTTACGGCTTGCGAGTTCACGCCTTCACATTGATGAACAATCATTATCATTTATTAGCATCGACTCCATTTGCTAATCTTGGGGAAAATATGAATTATTTTAACCGTGAGGTGAGCAGAGAAATTAACCGACGGACAAACCGTTCAAACCACGTTTTTGGAGGCCCTTACAAAGAGAGCCTTATCGAAGATTCAAATTACTACTTCAACGCTTTCCGATATGTTTATCAAAATCCTATAAGGGCAGGTTTGAGTTTTACTGTGGAAAGTTATCCATATAGTACGATCTCTGTATTGTCAGGGGGTTATGCAAGAGCGTTTCCCCTTCATCAAAGTATCTTTGACTACAAATCGCCGATCATGAATGAACCTGAACGCGCACTCCTTTGGCTGAATAAACTGCCGAGCGCAGCCAATATTGAAGCCACCCGGTTAGGGCTTCAGAAAACAACGTTTAATGCCCCAATTGACCGAAATACAAGAAGCGCTTTTGAGTTCTTTAGTGCCGACGAGAAAGATGAGCTTGACGCGCTCCTCAACCATAAGTAAGGCCGTACCTATGGAGCGCAAGACGGGGTTCGAACCCGCGACACCCAGCTTGGGAAGCTGGTACTCTACCAACTGAGCTACTTGCGCCTATCCCAATTTTCTAACTTACCGGCAGCTGGATCGTCAACTTTATAGACACTTGTCTAGAGGCTAGCGTTGATAATCCTTTAATAACAAAG